>ERZ777305.426-NODE-426-length-69187-cov-10.129925_pt1 | contig 69187 bp, 58 predicted proteins | sample MGYA00374965_ERZ777305 | MGnify/ENA primary metagenome ERZ777305 (study PRJEB29328, sample SAMD00013331) | mouse gut metagenome | study: EMG produced TPA metagenomics assembly of the Metagenome analysis of fecal microbiota from mouse which was promoted...
GCGGGCCGCAGCCTCTGCCCCGCGGAGGCCCGCTGTTGTTCGCGATTGCTCACACGCGGCCACTCCGCAGGCTGCGCCCGAATACATAATATGTAAATATTGCGACTCTTTGAGTCGCGCAGTTCGCCGCCGCCCCACTGCGGCGGACTGCTGTCGCATTCCTGCCGCCGTCGGCGAACCGCAAACCCGCAGATGCCCAAACAACTCGCCCGTCAGGGCAGTTGCATGTGCGCCTCCAAGGTCTCGCGCAGATGCGACGAGTCGAGGTGGGTGTAGATCTCGGTGGTCGCCGTATCATTAAAAAAAAAAAGCTCCTGCACCTGACGGATGTTGGCCCCGCCTTCGAGCAGATGGGTGGCGAACGAGTGACGGAAAGTATGGGGGCTGATCCTCTTGTCGATGCCCGCGCGCAGGGCCGCCTGCTTTATTATCGTGAAGATCATCACCCGCGTGAGGCGACCGCCGCGATTGTTGAGAAACAGCGTCGCCTCGTTGCTCCGCTCATCGCGGCGGGTCTCCAGATAGAGCTGTATGCGGTCGCGGGCGATGCCGCTCACGGGCACCAGCCGCTGCTTGTCGCCCTTGCCGATGATGCGTATGTATCCCTCGCCGAAAAAGAGGTCGCCGATCTTGAGGTCGCACAACTCCGACACCCGCACGCCGCACGAGTAGAGCACCTCCAGTATGGCGCGGTCGCGCAGCCCTTTGCAGGTGGAGGGGTCGATGGAGCCTATCAGGCGGTCGATCTCGTCGACGCTCAGGGTGTCGGGGAGTTTGCGGCCCGCCTTAGGGGCCTCGACCAGCTCGGCGGGCGACGAGGAGATCAAGTCGTTGAGGAGCATGAAGTTGAAGAAGCTCTTGATGCCGCTCAGGTTGCGGGCCTGCGAGCTCTTTTCGCGCCCCTGCTCGAACAGCACGACCATGTAGTGTTCCACCATATTGCGCTCGACCTTGCGCGGCGGCACGTCGTGATAACGCAGAATGAAGTGGGCGAAATACTCCAAATCGCGCATGTAGGATTCGATGGTATTGCGCGAAAGATGCTTCTCGAGGAGCATGTAGGAACGGTATCGCCGCGCGATTTCCGTCCATTTATCCCTGTTTTCCGCCATATTATTTCTAACTTTGTCGGCTGCGAAGATAAGAATATTTTACATAATAATAGAGCGCTGCTCATGCGAATTTACCGAATAGCAAGCAATTTTCGCTTCGGGAGGCCTACATTACGGCTTTCGCCGTTATTCAAATCCGCTCCTCCCCGCAATCCCCTCCTCGGGAGGGGACTTCGGTCGCTGCGCTCCGAAACAAAAATATTTTTAAAGTTACAATGAACTACATCGAATTGGATATTCCGGTCGGCGGCGACGAGCGTGCCGAGATCGCGACGGCGCTGTTGAGCGACCTGCCGTTCGAGGCTTTCGAGGTCGCCGACGGCCATCTGAAAGCGTATATCCCGCAATCGGATTACGCCGCGTGCCGCGCCGAGGCGGCGGAGATACTCGACGCGTTCGGAGCGACCGACCGTCGCGAACGCGAGATAGGCCGCGAGAACTGGAACGCCGTGTGGGAGAGCGACTTCACCCCCGTCGAGGTGGCAGGCGACGCTCCCGTCCGCATCCGCGCCCCGCACCACGCCCCCTCGGCCGAGGGCGTTACGGATGTGGTGGTCGCGCCGCGCATGTCGTTCGGCACGGGACATCACGTCACCACGGCTCTCATGACGCGCGCCGTAACGACGATGGGCGTCGACGGACTCCGCGGTCTCGACATGGGCTGCGGCACGGGCGTGCTGGCCATAGTGGCCTTGAAGCGCGGCGCGGCGGCCATGACGGCAGTCGACGTCGACGAGTGGGCTTGCGAGAGCTGCCGCGAGAGCGCCGAGCTGAACGGCGTGTCGGAGCTCACGGAGGTCGTATGCGGCTCGATGGGCGACATGGCGGGACGGCGGTTCGACTTCATTCTGGCCAATATCAACCGCAATATACTGCTCGACATGATGCCGATGTTCGCCGAGGCGTTGCCGACGGGCGGGCGTTGCGCAATGAGCGGATTCCTGACATGCGACGCGGCGGCCGTGAAGGATGCGGCGCGGCGTTGCGGCATGGAGTGCGAGTCGGAGAGCGAAAGCGACGGATGGGTCGCGGTAGTGTGCAGGAAGATATAGCAAGATTGAATGACGCGGTTCGCCGCCGGCGAAGGACGCAATCGAGCGAAAAGCGAGTTGCAGTCCGCCGCGTGGGGGCGGCGGCGAACTGCGCGACTCAAAGAGTCGCAATATTCTCATGGATGTATGGGTTCGGGCCGCGGCCTGCGGAGACCGCAAACGAGTGTAAAACGAGTTGCGGGCCTCCGCTGGCGGGAGGCTGCGGCCCGCGCAGTTCTTCGAACCGCAGACCTGAACCGCGTCGTGCCACCGAGCGCGACGAGGGTCGGCATCCCGAACAGGGAGCCTCGGAATAACATATTAAACCATCGACTATGACAATACTGCCTATATCATACATGGGATCGGTGGAGTACTTCGCGCGGCTGCTGCGCGAAGATTGCGTCATCGATCTGGGCGAACACTATGTGAAACGTTCGGTACGCAACCGCGCCACCATCCTCTCGGCCAACGGCCCGATGCGCCTCACGGTGCACGTGGCCGACGGCAACCGTCCGCAGCAACCCGTGCGCGACGTGAGGATCGACTACTCCAAGCGTTGGCAACACCAGCATTGGGTCTCGATCCTCTCGGCCTACAAGTCGTCGCCCTACTTCGACCACTATGCCGAGCATATCGAGCCCTTCTATCGGCGCGAATGGCGTTGGTTAGTCGACTACGACATGGAGTATACGCGCACGCTGCTGCGCCTTATAGGCTCCTCGGTCGAGCCGCGCACGTCGGAGAGTTACGTGGAGGCCGCGGCGACGGACTTCGACCTGCGCGGCGGACACGGCTGCCGCGGCAGGCACGAAGAAAGCCCGACCTTCGAGGCCGAGCCTTACGTTCAGGTCTTTTCGGACCGTATGCCTTTCGTGCCGAACCTCTCGGCGCTCGACCTTCTGCTGTGCGAAGGCCCCTCGGCTATTGACGCTGTTTTAATGCGTTGCCGATTATGATCGTCTCCGAGTCCCGCAACTCCCCCGCCGTCACGACGACGTTGCTGCGGCCCGTCATCACCACCGAATCGGATATGAACTGACACGGAGCGTACTCCCTCACGCGCACCGTATCCTTGTTCACCGTCAGCACGGGTGCCTCGGGCGCCGACGAGTAGAACTTCACCTGCTGGATCGAATCCTGACGTATGTTTCGCCGCTTCTCCGATATGTGGAGCGTGGGGCTCTGCTTGTTCCACAGCGCGCGGTAGAGATAGTAGGGATCCTTTTGATCCTTGCGGTCGAAAGTGACCAGTCCCGTGCGCGACACGCCGTCGGTGTGGCGCACCGATCCGAATTCGAACATGTTGTTGATCCACACGCCCCAGAAATGGGCGTCGCCCGTAAGGTTGCGCGCATACCCCTCGTGGAACTCCGTGAGCCAACGTTCGGGCTGCCAGCGGGGATCCATGTTCGCGGGCTTCATCATCTCGTCGGTCTGCTGGTCGATCGATCCGCTCTCACCGTAAGCTATGGCCGAGCGCAGATTGCTCCAATCCTTGCGGAGCTTCTCGCGCCAGATGTTCAGATCCTCTATGGTGCCGTGCTCCCAACCCAGATTCTGCTGCCATACGATGAGGTCGGGGACGAAATTTATCTCGCCGTCCTGATTGCTGCACGCCACCGTGGGACGCGTGGCGTCCAACACTTTGGCCGCCGAATTGAGACGACGCACGTAATCGAGCACGTTGTCGCCGCGCATCCAGATGAGCGAATATATGCCCCACATCACCACCGAAGGGTGGTTGTAGTTCTGCACGACAACCTCGCGGAGCTGTTGCAGTCCGTTGTTCTTGAATTTGTCGGTCGCGTAATAGAACACGTCGCTCAGGAACGGCGCGCGCGTGAACGGAGTGTCGATCCACACCAGCATGCCGTTCTGGTCGCAGCAGTCGTAAAGATACTGCGCGTGCGGCGCCGTGGCCGAACGGATGGCGTTGGCCCCTATGTCGCGTATCTGCTCCAGATCCTCGTCGTAATGGCGCGTGCGCAAGGCGTTGCCGATGGCGGCGCGGTCGTGGTAGAGCGTCACGCCGTGCACGGGGATCTTCTCGCCGTTGATCTTGAGCCCCTCCTCGGGCGTCACCTCTATCTTGCGGAATCCCGTGGTGACGGTCACTTCGTCCTCCTGCTTGGGACCTATGCCTATCGTGACGGTATACAGATTAGGCTCGTCGCAGCTCCACAACAGCGGCTCCTCGATGGTGAAGGGTATGTCGATCGGTCTGTCGGGCTCGATCCGCCCCTTGAGGTAGCGCGTATGCACGGCGTCGCCCTGCGGGCTGCGCACCGTGATGGCCAGATCGCACGCCTTGTCGACCGTGGAGGTGACCCACACCGAAGCCGTGGCCTCGACCAGACCGTCAGTGATGTTGTTCTGGTGGATCAGCACGCCGTCCGAACCGTAATAGAGCGGCGACACGGTGGTCTGCTCGGTCACGATCAGCTCCACGTCGCGGTAGATGCCTCCGTAGAAGTTTATCTCCGACGAGGTGGGCAGAATGTCGTTCTGGTAGGAGTTGTTCACCGTCACCAGCACCGAGTTGTTGGTGCCGAACTGCACGAACTTCGTGATCTCGAATGTGAAGGCCGTCCATCCCCCGCGGTGCTCGCCCGCGTGGTGGCCGTTGACGAACACGTCGGCGATGCTCTGCACGCCGTAAAACTTCAGGAACAGACGCTTGCCCGACCACTCGGCGGGCACGTAAATGTCGCGCAGATAGTTGGCCGTGGTTTGCAGATAGGTGCCGCGACCCGCCAGCGCATCGAGATTCCACGTATGCGGGAGCGATATGTGCCGCGCATAGTCGCTGCTGGTCTCCAGTTTGAAGAAGAACTGCCAGTTGTCGTTGAGCGAATAGGTGTCGCGGGCATGCGCCGCGACGCTCGCGACGAGAAGCAGAACGGCAATGATGTAACGCTTCATAACGAATTGGTTTTGTCGCGCCCGCGCCCGCCGTCCCGCATGGCGCGAACCATGCGGCGAGGCCGATACGGGCCGAATTTGTCTGTCGCAAATATACGGATAATCGAAAAAATATACTAACTTCGTGCGATATTTCGCTTCGCGGGAACATTTTCCGCGAACTTACGGACTTAAATATGAACGTTTTCGACATAATACTCTACCTCGCGCTCGCGTGGGCCGTCTACAACGGCTGGCGGCGCGGTTTTCTGTTGCAGATGCTGTCGCTCGCGGCAGTCGTGGCGGCCTTTTATCTCGCCGTGAAGTACGGCGAGACGTTGGGGCGCGTGGTCGGCATCGGCGAGGGCGCCGCGGTGGCGGGATTCCTCATCATCTTCGTCGCCGCCCTGATCGGCATCGGCATAGTCGGCCACCTGATGCGGGCCGTGTTCCGATTCGCGGGACTGGGCGCCCTCGACACCCTGCTGGGAGTGATCTTTTCGGTGGTCAAGATATTGCTGGTCGTAAGCGTGCTGTTCGCCGGATTCGACGCGCTGAACCGACGGTGCGACATGGTATCGCCCGAGACGGTCGAGGAGTCGCGCTGGTTCCGCCCCGTATCGGAGCTTACGGACAAGCTGACGCCCTATTTCGAGGAGTTGAAGAACCGCATCGACGACTGACCTATGGAGGAGAGAGGATTCTGCGGCATGGTGATGCGCTCGACGGGCAGCTGGTACGATGTGCTGCGCGACGGCGCGACGGTGCGTTGCCGCATCCGCGGCAAGCTGCGGCTCAAAGGGGCGCGATCGACCAATCCCGTCGCCGTGGGCGACAACGTGCGTTGCGAGGCCGACGAGCAGGGAGGATACGCCATAGCGGAGATCCTGCCGCGGCGCAACTACATGATCCGCCGCGCGTCGAACCTCTCGAAAGAGTCGCACATCATAGCCGCCAACATCGATCAGGCGTTGCTCGTGGCGACGTTGTTCGCGCCCGAGACGGCGCCCGAGTTCATCGACCGCTTCTTGGTCACGTGCGAAGCGTATAAGATCCCCGTCACGATACTGCTCGCCAAGGCCGATCTGGCGCGCACGCGTCCCGAGGCCGCGGCGGAGTTCCGCCGGGTGTACGAGGGCGCGGGCTACCGCGTAATGGAGGTCTCGGCCACCGAGGGCGACGGGGTCGACGAGGTGCGCGAGCTGCTGCGCGGACGCACCACCCTGCTCTCGGGCAACTCGGGCGTCGGCAAGTCGACGCTGGCCGCGGCCGTCGAGGAGGGGTTGGACATCCGCACGGGCGAGATCTCGCAGAGTCACCACAAAGGGCGGCACACCACCACCTACGCCACCATGTATCCGCTCTCGGGCGGCGGTTACATCATCGACACCCCCGGGATCAAGGGTTTCGGACTGCTCGACATAGACGACGCCGAGCTGGCGCACTACTTTCCCGAGATGATGCGTTACTTGCCCGAATGCCGCTTCTACAACTGTTCGCACACCCACGAACCGCATTGCGCGGTCGTGGCGGCGGTGGAGAGGGGCGAGATAGCGTACTCGCGTTACGAAAGCTACCTGAAAATATTGGATGAAGATGACAAATACAGAAAATAACGCGCGCGACGCCGCGTGGTACGACACGCGCACGGCCTACATGGAGGGGTTCCTCACCGAGGAGCGACGCGAGGTGCTGCGCCGCACCGCCGCGATGCGCACCCGCTACATGACCATCCTCACGGAGAACACTTTCCATCCGCAGAACGCCAGCGCGCTGGTGCGTCACTGCGAAGCGTTCGGATTGCAGGACCTGCACACGGTGGAGACGCTTTGCCGCTTCAACCCCAATGTCAACATAGTGCGCGGCACCGACAAGTGGATCGACATAACGCGCCACGAGTCGACCGCGGAGGCCGTAGCCTCGTTGCGCGGCGCGGGTTACCGCATCGTCGCCACCACGCCCCACCGCGAGAGCTGCACGCCCGAGACGTTCGACGTCGGGCGCGGCCCGTTCTGTCTGGTCTTCGGCACCGAGCACGCGGGCGTGTCGGACGAGATCATCGCCTCGGCCGACGAGTTTCTGCGCATCCCCATGTGCGGCATGGTCGAGAGCCTCAACGTGTCGGCCTCGGCGGCCATATTGATATATATGCTGTCGCAGCGCATGCGCCTCTCCGACGTCGATTGGAGACTGACCGAGGAGGAGCGGCGCGAGCTGCTGTTCCGCTGGACGGTGGCGTCGGTGCGCGACGGACGACGGATCCTCGAACGCGAATTCGGAAAGGAGTAAGGATATCGATATCGCTTTGCGATATCGGCAGTTCGCCGCCGCCCCACGCGGCGGACTGCAACTCGCCGAGGCTCGCGCAATCCTGCCGCCGTCGGCGAACAGCATACGAAACGGAACAAGATAACTTATGAGCGAGATATTGAGAAAACGGTTTCTGGCGCATGTGGGCCAGACCTCGCCGTCGCCGATGATGATCGAGGTGGCGCGCGCCGAGGGCGTATTCTTCCACACCCCCGAAGGCAAACGCTATTACGACCTCGTGTCGGGCGTGTCGGTGAACAACGTCGGCCACGCCAACCCCGCCGTGGTGGAGGCCGTGCGACGTCAGGCGGCAGACTACATGCACGTGATGGTTTACGGCGAGCTGGTCGAACGTCCGCAGGTGGAGTTCGCGCATCGCCTCTCCGAGGCGTTGCCCGCGCCGTTGGAGAGCGTCTATTTCGTCAACTCGGGCGCCGAGGCGGTCGAGGGGGCGTTGAAACTCGCCAAACGTTACACCGCCCGCACCGAGATGATCTCCATGCGTCGCGCCTACCACGGCTCCACCCACGGGGCGATGAGCATGATGGGCGCGCCCGAGGGCGAGGAGTGGAAGGAGGCGTTCCGTCCTCTGCTGCCAGACACGCGGGCCATACGGTTCAATTGCGAGGAGGATCTGGCGCTCATAACCCGTCGCACGGCATGCGTGCTGTGCGAACCCGTGCAGGGCGAAGCGGGCGTGCGGCCTCCCGAGAACGACTATCTGAAGGCCCTGCGCCGCCGCTGCGACGAGACGGGCGCGCTGCTCGTCTTCGACGAGATACAGACGGGAATGGGACGCACGGGCGAGATGTTCGCCATGACAAAATACGGCGTGACGCCCGATATCGTATGCTTGGCCAAGGCGTTGGGCGGCGGAATGCCGCTCGGAGCGTTCGTGTCGAGCCGCGAGATCATGTCGACGCTCTCGCACGATCCCGTACTGGGACACATAACCACCTTCGGCGGCCATCCCGTATGCTGCGCCGCGGGACTCGCGGCCATGAAATACTTGCAGGACAACGACATCGTGGCCGATGTGGAGCGCAAGGGCGCGCTCTATGAAGAGCTTCTGCGCGACCACCCCGCCGTGCGCGAGATACGCCGCTCGGGACTGCTGCTCGCCGTGGAGTTGGGCAGCTCGGAGAGGCTCTACCGCATGATGGAGCTCTTCGCCCGCGCGGGGATCATGAGCGACTGGTTCCTCTACTGCGACACCGCGTTCCGCATATCGCCGCCGCTGGTGATCTCCGACGACGAGGTGCGCGACAGCGCCGCGCTCATCCGCAAATGTCTGGACGAGTTGGCGTAAATAGCTCGGGATCGAAATCCTTTACGGTTTATTTCGCGCGAAAGTCCCGATTTTTGCCGAAATGTCGCTATCTTTGGCTTCGACATCGTAAAAACATACGCAATCATGGAATACGCGAACCATCTCAATGAATATGTCGCGGCGCCCTCCGTCGAGGAGGTGGCCCGCGAGGTGGCGGCGCTGCGCGAGGCGGCCGCCGAAAACCATAACGCCGACGTCTACCGCTTCTGTTACTCGGCCATAGACCTCACCACACTGTCGTGCAACGACTCGAACGCTTCGGTGTCGGCATTCGCCGAGCGTTGCATGGAGTTCTACACGGCCTATCCGCATATCCCCAACGTGGCCTCGATCTGCATCTATCCTTCGTTCGTGGAGACCGTGGGACTCGTCGTCGACGGCTCGCCGATGCGCATCACGGCAGTGGCGGGCGGATTCCCCTCGTCGCAGACGTTTCTGGAGGTGAAGATGCTCGAAGCGGCCATGGCGATCGAGAACGGCGCCGACGAGATAGATATAGTGCTCAACGCGGGCAAGATGCTCACGGGAGCTTACGACGAGGCGGCCAACGAGGTCGAGGTGCTTCGCGCGGAGTCGGCGGGCACGGTTCTGAAGGTGATTCTGGAGACGGGCGCGCTCAAGACTCCCGAGCTCATCCGCAAGGCTTCGCTGCTGTCGATGTTCGCGGGCGCCGATTTCATAAAGACCTCGACGGGCAAGATCGACGTCGCCGCGACGCCCGAAGCGGCCGTGGTCATGTGTCACGCCATACGCGACTACCACGAGCGCACGGGACGCCGCGTGGGCTTCAAGGCCGCGGGCGGAGTGCGTTCGGCCGAGGATGCCGCGCTGTATTACACCATCGTGGAGCGGATCTTGGGCCGCGAGTGGCTCACCGTCGATCTGTTCCGCATAGGAGCGTCGTCGGCCGCCAACAATCTGCTCTCGGCGATCGAAGGGCGCGAGGTGAAGTTTTATTGACGGCCAAGAAGCGCGTAACGCGCTCCTCGGCGAACAGCGAAACAGGATGTCCGACAAATTGCCGGACATCCTATTTTTACGTAAACGGCCGCGCCGCTATTTCACATCTATCTCGTGGCGATGGAGAGTTTTGCCCGCGGCATCCACCACGTCGATCTCGATCCGCGACGACGTGACGCGCACCTCCAGACGATCGTTGTTGGAATTCACCACCACGGGAAAATCGGTCCCGCACTCCCCCGCCTTGCGGAAATCGTGACGATGCAGGTGCCCGCTCAACATCACGTCGACGCCCGCCTCGTTCAACACGGGAATAATCAATCGTTTGAGCTCGTTGCTGCCGTGCCATCCGCGCCCCTTCTCGGGCGGGACGTGCAGCAGAGCCACCTTCACGGGCGCCGAGCGGAACTCCTCGCTCCCCACCGCCTCGCGCAGCCACTCGGCCTCGGCTTCGCGGTAGGCGTCGTAAGCCGCCGTGCCGCCGTACTCGATATCGTTGTCGGGCTTGTCCTCGCCGCTGTCGAGCACCAAGAATACGGCGGGACCCTGACGGAACATGTAATAGGGTTTGCCCGTATGCGACGGATACAGATTCATGAACTCCGCAGCCCCCGAACCGCGCGTCTCGTGGTTGCCGCGCACGAAGAACAGAGGCGTGTCGGTGGCGAACTCCTTCACCGCACGCGCGAGATAAGCCTCCTCCATGTAGGATACGGGCCCCATCAGATTCGACATGTCGCCGTTGAACACCACGAAGTCGGGATCGGCCTTACGCATGGCGCGGGCATGCGCCGTCAGGATGGAGTCGCGTCCGTGGATATCGTTCACCACCATGAAACGGCACTCGTCGCGTCGGCTGTCGAGGGTGCGTATGCGATACGGCTCGCGCGAATATACGTCGCTCGCGGTCACCGTGCCCAACACGGGTATGGCTCCGCTGTCGTCGATGCCCTGCTGGTAGATGCGGTAGCGATACGTCGTGCCCGCCTGCAACCCCGCAACGCGCACGCGGTGCAACTTCGACACGACATGACGGCCCAGAAAATCTTCGTAATGGCGCGGACGCTCCTCGGCATAGAACGACGCCCCGTCGTCGGGCGCGATCTCGACCCATCCGATCGAACGGTCGGACGAGATCCACACCACGGTCATCGCATCGTCGGTCACACCCATCACCCACGGGCCGCACTCGGTGACGACCCTCGGTATGTCGACCGCGAACGACGCCGCAGCCAAGAATGCGAGCGTCAAGGTCGCGATAATCTTCTTCATCATATCAAGTCGTTTTAGAATTTCCGTCACTCCGCCCTCTTCTCCGCGCCGCTATCCGTCTCCTCTGCATCGCTCTGCGCCGCGCCCTTTTCCGAGGGCTCTTCGGCGCGTTCGCCGCCCGCCGAGAAGAGATCCTCGGGCAGCATGCTGCGGTATGTGCCGTAACCCATCGCCGTGAACACGACCACGGCCACGATGCCCAAAGCGGCTATTTTTCCAAATACTTTTTTAATCATATCTAATCTTCTGTCTCGTGTCGCTCGCCCTCCGACTCCTCGGCCAGAAGTTTCAAAGCCTCCTGCACCACGTTGTCGATGGGGAATATGTTGTAATAGAATCCGTCGTCCTCCAACGGGGTGTTGCGGCCGATGTAGGCCCGCAGCTGCGCCTCCATGATTTTGCGCGAACGCGCTATCTCGCTCGGAACGGGCTTCACCCCCTTGGCCGCCGCATAGCGCACGAAGTCGTCGAACATGCCCTTGTCGGCATCCAGCAGAGCGGTAAGCTCGCCGAGGGTATGCACGCCGTTCAGAGCCTCGCGGTGAGCGTCGGCGTACTCGATCGTATAACGGTAGAGTATGTTGCGGCCCGTCACCTCCACGTAATACTTCGTGATGTCGGTGGTGTCCATCGGAACGAACACGTCGGGCATGATGCCGCCCCCGCCGTACACCGTCTTGCCCGCGGGCGTGGTGAACTTCAGCGAGTCGGCGAAACGGATGCTGTCCTGCGAGAAGAACTCGTTGTTGCGGTAACGGCGCACCATATCCATCTCGTAATCCTCGTCGTCGCCGTTGACATATGGTTTCTGGATCGAACGCCCCGTGGGGGTATAGTATCGCGCGACGGTGAGACGCAGGGCCGATCCGTCGGCGTACGGCAGCTGGTGCTGCACGAGCCCCTTGCCGAACGAGCGGCGGCCGATGATGGTGCCGCGGTCGTTGTCCTGCACGGCGCCCGCCAGAATCTCGCTCGACGACGCGCTGCCCTCGTCGATGAGAACGGCCAGCGATATGTCGGCGGCGGTGCCCGTGCCGTCGCTGAACTCCTTCACCTGCCGACGGTCGCGATCCTCGGTGTAGACTATCAACCGCCCTGCGGGCAGGAATTCGTTGGCGATGAGGATCGCCTGATCCAGATAGCCGCCCGAATTGCCGCGCAAGTCGAATATCAACTTGCGCATGCCCTCGTCGCGCAACTCTGCCAAGGCTTTCATCAGCTCGGCGTACGACGTGCGGGCGAATTGCGACAATCGGACATACCCTGTATCGCCGTTGGCCATGAACGCCGATTCGATGCTCTCTATGGGGATGGCGTCGCGCACCACCGTCACCTCGACGGGATCGTCAATGCCTCGCCTCTGCAACGACAACCGCACTTCGGTGCCGCGCGGACCGCGCAGACGCTTCACGATGTCGTTCTGCGGCATCTTCACTCCCGCCACCGTATCGCCGTCGATCAGGATTATGCGGTCGCCCGCCGCGATGCCCGCCTTGGCGCTCGGGCCGTTGGGGATCACGCTGAGCACGATCACCGTATCGGTCGCGGCGTTGAACATGACGCCTATGCCGTCGAACTCGCCCTCTAAAGGTTCGTTCACCTCCTGCATCTCGCGCGCGGGGATGTAGACCGAATGGGGATCCAACTCGCGCATCATGAGCGGGATGACCAACTCCGAGAGCGAATCCATCGATATGGAGTCGACGAAACGCCCCTCGACGAGCATGCAGGTCTGCACGAGTTTGTTGGCCGCGCCGAGTCCGCTGCGGCTCAGGATGGCGCGCATCTGCGTCTGGGCGCGGTTGCGGCCCAAGTATTGGCCGAACATTATTCCGAACAGCACTCCCGCCGCCAGAACGAGCGGGAATAGGATATTATGTCTCGAATTCTTCATCTTTCCTGCAAAACATCGGGGGATGCGCCCGCTACCACTTCAAGAAATTGAACGAGCTCTTGTTCTTGAACGTATACGTCAGACCGAACGTGAGCATCGAATACATCTGCACCGACTTGTTCTGCGACTTGTCGTAATTGACCTGCACGTATATTTTGGTTTCGAGAAACTTGGTGGCCTTTACCGTGAAGGTGTTTTTCCACTCCACGGTGGGATCGAGCTTCAGAATGCGCGGCACGCCTGCGGGGGCGTCGCCGACCTGACCGCCCGCCTCCCACTTCTCGTAATCGGCCAAATAGTTCTTGTAAGCCTTGATCTTATCGGCGCGGCCGACGTTGGTTATCCAACCGTAATAGGTATAAACGTTGGTCTCGTAGCGGAACCAGCTGCGCTTTCCCCACCAACGGTCGAAGCTGATGTTGATCGACGAACCGCCCGTGAACAGCGCATGTTTGTCAATGTCGACGCCGAAATACGACGACGCGTTGTTGTTTTCGTAATACCGCTGCACCTTGTCGTTGAATACCAGCGTTCCGCTGCTCGACAAGGGGTTGAGCGAAATTTTGATGGGGAACTTGTTGTTGGGCGATGTGTAGGTCATACCGACCGAGAGGTCCAAATACCCGGGAGCCATGAAACTCGTGATCACATGGTCGTCGGTCTGCTCGGTTCGCGATTTGTAGCCGTTCAGGAACTGGCTGCGCAACATGAAGTTGGCGCTGTACGACCAGCTGCGGCTGATCTTTTTCTCGGGCAGCACCGACAACGAGAAATAGTCGCTGTTCTTGAACCATATCCCCTTGCGTCCGCCGTCTTCGACGTCGACCCTCAAACGGTTGTAGCCCAATTGGGCCCCCACCGTGGTGGTCACCTGAAACGGGTCCTTGCGGAAGACGTGTTTCATGTTGAAAGTGCCGTATACCGAAATGGTATTGTCGCCGCCGCGCGATTCGGTCCAAGCGTCGTTATAGGATGTGAGCGATCCGTGCAGTCCCAGTCGGATCTCCATCTCGTTCCGCTCCTTGCGGATGCGGGCGCGCTCGGCGCGGGCGCGGGCCTCGTTGTAGTAGGCGCTGCTCACGTCGATATTCTTCAACCGATCCTGAAACTTGACGTCCTCGTCCTTGGTTTTGGTCTTGTCCTCCACCGTAAACTGTGCGCGAACGTCGGTCGCGGCCACGACCGCGGCAATGGTCAATAAAGTCAAAAATCTCTTCATATCGGCAAAATTTCGATCCGCGCGCCCGAAGCGCGCGTCTGTTCATGACGCAAAGTTAAGACATTTATAAAAATATGGCTACATTTGTACGATTAGAATTGGACAATTAATACATTAATGCACCGGTATCGTTGCTGCAAATTCGATTCCGAAGGTCATAACCTGCGGCCTTTGGCCGCATTTGCAAATCTGACCCTCCTCTAAATCCCCTCCTCGGAGGGGACTTCGGTCGCTACGCTCCGATATCGATACATGCAGGCATAACAAACAGTTTGGCTTATGAAATATTTCGGCGCGCACGTAAGCGCTTCGGGCGGCGTGGAAAACGCTCCGCGCAACGCCCGCGACATAGGGGCTTCGGCATTCGCCCTTTTCACCAAAAACCAGCGCCAGTGGGCCGCGCCCGCGCTCACCGAGGCGCAGATCGAAGCGTTCCGCGACGCCTGCCGCGAATGCGGCTACACGGCGGCGCAGATCCTGCCGCACGACAGCTACCTTATCAACTTGGGCCATCCCGAGGCCGAGGGACTCGCCAAATCGCGCGAGTCGTTCTTCGGCGAGATGGCGCGATGCGAGGCTCTCGGTCTCGATCGACTCAATTTCCACCCGGGCAGCCACCTGAAGAAGATCGGCGAGGAGGAGAGCCTGCGCCGCGTGGCCGAGTCGATAAACATGGCGCTCGACCGCACGCACGGCGTTACGGCCGTCATCGAGAACACCGCGGGTCAGGGCTCCAATCTGGGATATTCGTTCGAGCATCTGGCCTACATGATCGACCGCGTGGAGGACAAGTCGCGCGTGGGCGTCTGCATCGACACCTGCCACGCCTTCGCCGCGGGTTACGACCTCGCGACGGCCGAAGCATGCGAGCGCACCTTCGACGAGTTCGACCGCACGGTGGGGTTCGGCTTCCTGCGGGGCATGCACCTCAACGACGCCATGAAACCCCTCGGCAGCCGCGTCGACCGCCACGCGCCATTGGGCGAGGGCAGCATCGGACTCGACGCGTTCCGCTACATAGCGCGCGACAGCCGTTTCGACGGCATCCCGCTCATCCTCGAGACGCCCGACGAGGCGCGTTGGCCCGAGGAGATCGCCCTGCTGAAGAGTTTCGCCGAGGAATAGAGCCGCAATGTCGCGACAAATCCGTATATTTGTATAGAAAAAACCCGAACTTCATGACCCTCAAGCAACGATACGACGGCATCATAGAGTGGTTCTCGGCCAACATGCCGACCGCCGACAGCGAATTGCGCTACGACGACCCCTACCAACTTTTAGTGGCGGTGATCCTCTCGGCACAGTGCACCGACAAACGCGTGAACATGACCACGCCCGCGCTTTTCGAGGCGTTCCCCACCCCGCAGGCGATGGCCGCGGCGACGGCCGAGGAGATCTACCCCTACATCCGCAGCATATCCTACCCCAACAACAAGGCACGCAATCTGGCGGGTATGGCACGCATGCTGTGCGACGAGTTCGGCGGCGAGGTGCCGAGCGACCTCACGGCCCTGCAACGCCTCCCGGGCGTGGGGCGCAAGACGGCCAACGTGGTGGGCGCGGTGATCTGGAACAAGGAGGTGATGCCCGTCGACACCCACGTGTTCCGCGTCTCGGCCCGCATAGGGTTGACGCGTGGAGCCAAGACGCCTCTGCAAACCGAATTGCAGCTGGAGAAGAACATCCCCTCGCACCTGCTGCCCGTGGCGCACCACTGGCTCATACTCCACGGCCGATACGTCTGCACGGCCCGCGCGCCGAAGTGCGGCGCGTGCGGAATAAAGGAGTGGTGCCGCGACTTTTCGGCCCGCGAGGGCGGCAAATCGGAATAAAACGGTTATCTTTGGAATCGGAAACAAATTTTCGACTATGAAAAATCCCATAAAACGATCTTTAGCCCGTCTCGGCGCCGCATCGGCCGAGGCGATCGCGGCGGCGATGCTGATCGCGACCGCGCCCATGCTCGGCGCCTGCTCGGAGGACAAGACGGGCGACGTAGACAAGAACTACATCGAAGGCGTGATTATTCCCGCCGAAAACATCGTCGACTGCAACGCCTCGGCGGCCAACGTAACCGTCACGTTCGAGACCGACGGCGCATATTCGCTGGAGGTGGACGACACCGAGATGCTGAAGATCGCCTCGACGGGCAACGCCTCGCAGGCGGGCAAGCACTCGGCCAAACTGCACGTCTCGTCGAACGGCACGGGTGAACAGCGCACGGGAACGCTCTACATCACCGTCGCGGGACACAACCGCACCAAACTTTACGAGATACGCCAGTCGGCGGGCGCCGACAACGAGGTGGTGGAGTGGATCGACAAACGCCTGAGCGAGGAGTATTACTGGCTCGACGAATATGTGCAAAAACGCTCGACGTTCGATTTCTCGCTCGAATACGACAAGTTCCTATCGAGTTCGCTGCTCAGCCTGACGACCAACACGATGGACGGCGGCACGCAGATGTCGTCGTCGGGGCTCCCCTCGCGCTATCTCTATTCCTACATAACCCGCTCGAACGCCCTCTCGGCGTCGGCCGAGCATACGCGCGCCGCCACTCCCGCGCAGGGTTGGGGCATCTCGCTCGCGTCGATGGTGTGGACGCTCAACGACGCGGGAACGCTTTACGGACTGGCCGTGGACAACGTATATCCCGACTCGCCCGCAGCCAAAGCGGGACTGCGCCGCGGCGACATCATATCGCAGATGAACGGCACCGACATCACGCGCAGCAATTACGCCGAAATGTGGAACACCATAACATACGACCGCGAGGCGTCGGCCGAACTCACCAAGATCGACCAGTCGACGGGACTGACCGCCAAGATATCCGTTTCGCGCGGCTCGTACTACCCGAATCCCGTGGCTTACAGCGCAATACTCGACCTGCCCGAGCATCTGAATCCCGAGGGTAAGAAGATCGGTTATCTGGTCTACACTTCGTTCGACAAAGATTACGACGACAAGTTGATCGAGGCCGTGACGGCCCTGAAGGCGGCGGGCGCGACCGAATTGATCCTCGATATGCGCAGCAACGGCGGCGGCTCGGTCGATTCGAGCATCAAGCTCACCAGCATGATCCTCGGGCGCGACCGCGCGGGCGAACTCTTCGCCGACCTGAAGCGCAATCCTGCCAACGAGTACGGCGACTCGCGCTGTCTGCTGGATTCCAACGTCCCCGTGAATCTCGGGCTCAACCGATTGTATGTCATAGCATCGGAAAGCACCGCTTCGGCCAGCGAGATGATCATAACGGGTCTTCGCGGACTCGACGTGCCCGTGACCATCGTCGGCACGCGCACCGAGGGCAAGAACTGCGGCATGGATGTGATGAAACGCACCATCGGGGGTTACGAATACACATTCGCGCCCATCACGTTCCTGATATACAACGCCAAGGGCGACAACGACTATTCGGACGGCATCGAGGCCGACGCCGACATGGAGCGATTCGCCGAAGAGGCCCCCAACAACAGCGTTCGGCAGATGGCCTACCTCTATCCCATGCCCATGACGCAATGGGGCGACTTCGCGGGCGACATAGCTCTGTTGGAGACCGTGATGCGCATCGACGGCCGCACGCTGTTCGATCTGCCCGCCGACAGCGGCGACGAGCAGGGTCTGCTGCGCGCGCAGCCCGTCACCCGAGGCGCCGAGGCCGTACGCCGCGCATCGCTCGAACCGCTCCGCCGTCCCTCGGGCGCGACGCTCACCGAACGCGAACGCCTGAAATTAGAGGCCGCAGAGTAAACGGACAGCGCCTGAAAAGATTTAACCATTATACTTCGACTATATGTTTACAGCTGATATCTATGCGAAGCGTCGCGCAGAACTTCGCCGCAGAGTCGGTCACGGACTGATCCTGCTCCCGGGCAACTCGGAGTCGCCCATGAACTATCCGAACAACGCCTACCACTTCCGTCAGGACTCGACGTTCCTCTACTTCTTCGGCCACAACGTGCCGATGCTGGCGGGCGTGATCGACGCCGACTCGGGCGCGGAGACGCTCTACGGCGACGACTTCACCGTGGACGACATAATATGGATGGGACCGCAGGCCACCGTCGCCGATCTGGCGGCGCAGGTGGGCGTGGCGAACGCCAAGCCTATGGCGGCTCTCGCCGCGGACGTGCGACGCGCCATAGCGCAGGGCCGCGCGGTGCACTATCTGCCGCCCTACCGCGGCGAGACCAAACTGCAACTGGCGGATATGCTCGGCATAGCCGCGGGCATGCTCCACGACCGCAAGTCGCTCGACCTGCTCTTCGCCGTGGCGGAGATGCGCGAGAGCAAGGGCGCGGAGGAGATCGCGGCTCTGGAAGAGGCTTTCGACATAGGTTACCGCATGCACACCACCGCCATGCGCCTTACCCGCGCGGGACGCGGCGAGCATGAGATCGCGGGCGCGGTGGACGGCGTGGCGATGTCGTACGGCACGGGAGTATCGTTCTCGACCATCCTTTCGCAGCACGGCGAGGTGCTGCACAACCACGACCACACGGGTATTCTGGAGGACGGTCGTCTGCTGCTGTGCGACGCGGGCGGCGAGCACCTCAACAACTATGTGTCGGACCACACGCGAACCTTCCCCGTGAGCGGCCGATTCACGCAGAAACAAAAGGATATATATAATATAGTGCTGGCGGCGCACGACAAAGCCGAAGCGGCTCTGCATGCCGACATGATGTATTCGGAGTATTCCGACGCCGCATTCCGCACCATCATCGAGGGTCTGCGCGATCTGGGGCTGGTGCGCGGTTCGGTCGACGACGCGTTGGCCGCGGGCGCGGGATTCCTCTTCATGCCCCACGGTCTGGGCCACGGCATAGGTCTCGACGTGCACGACTGCGAGAACATAGGCGAGCGCAGCTTCGACTTCGGCGAGTTCGCCGAGCGCGCCAAGGCGTCGGCCTGCTGCATCACGCGCCAGTGGTGGCGTCTGCGCGAGGGCACGGTGCTGTCGGACGAGCCGGGTATCTACTTCGTGCCCGCTTTGATCGACAAGTTCCGCGCCGAGGGCAAATGCAAGGGCATAGTCGATTACGACAAGTTGGACGAGTACCGCGACTTCGGCGGCATACGTCTGGAGGACGACCTGATCGTCACCGCCGACGGTTCGCGCCGCGTGGGCGGCGACCGCAAGATCCCCATCACCGTCGAGGATGTGGAGGCCACGGTAGGTCGCGAGTAGGTTCCGTCGGCGAGCGCGAAGCTATGAAGGGCGGAACACTGTTTCTTTTTCCCACGAGTGCGGAGGCCGAGGGTTTCCGCACTCTGTGTCCCGACGCGGAATGGCGCGAGATCGGAGTGGGCCCCGCCGAGGCGGGCGCCCGCGCGGCCCGCTTCATAGCCTCGACGGGTTGCGCCCGCGCGGTGCTGTGCGGCATCGCGGGGGCGTGCGACCGACGTACGGCAATCGGCGAGGCGGTGGAGGCCGTCGCCGACGGCGTGGCGGGATTGCCCGCGGCATACGCCACGACCTACCTCGCCGAGCGCGCGACCGATCTGCCTGCGGTGCGGTCGCTCACGGTATGCCGCACGGGCGATGCCTTGCGCGACTGCACACCGACGGGAGATCCGACGCTCGATGCGCTGCCTCTCGTCGAACAGATGGAGGGCGCGGCGGTAGCGGCGGCGTGCAGGGCGTTCGGTGCGGAATTTGTACATCTTCGCGCGATATCGAACCGCGTGGGCGACCCGCGTTCGGAGTGGCGCGTGGCCGAGGCCGTGGAGGCGTTGGCGCGCGCTGCGGCGAGGCTGGCCGAGGGTCGATGACTCTCGGGCCGCAGGGCAAGGATACGACTCGCAAGAGTCGTGCGGGCCGCAGCCTCGGCGCGCGGAGGCCCGCTATTCGCACAGCTCATTGCGCGAGCCCCGCAGGCTGCGTCCCGACGCGAATCCGATATCGGAACACGATACAACGACCGCTTATGAAAAACACCACCAAAATCGTCCTTCTGCTGCTGGCTGCGGTAGTGGCGATAACTCTGCTGTTCTACCTGCGCGACAACGTAAGTTTTTGGATATCGCGCATGGCCACCTACATAATCGTCATCGCCGCCACCTTCGCGGCGGGATGGCTGCTGGGGCGAAGCCTCCGCAACAGACGCAGGGAGCGCGACGACCGCCCGCAGCGATAGATCCGCCCCGCAAAACGACTGTCGAAAAAACGCCTTAAACTGTTAACCCAATACCTATGAATCCGAAAAGAGTGCCGATCGTCGCGCTGCTGTGCGCAGCGATCCTGTCCGTATCCGCGCTTCCCGCCTTCGGGAGACGCAGCTCCTCCGTCGCGCCCGCGCGCCTCACGTGCGAATATGCCGCCGAACCGTTGATCGACGTGCCAGTGCCGCGCTTGTCGTGGATCGACACGAACCCCTCGGGCCGTCGGGGCGCGGCGCAGACGGCCTATCGCATCCGCGTAGCCGCGGCCGACGGCGGGTTCGACTCGCCGCTGTGGGACACGGGCCGCGTGGAGTCGGCAGAATCGACATTCATCCCTTACGGCGGCCCCGCCCTGCGATCGCGCGCCACCTATTTGTGGCAGGTGATGGTGTGGGACGAGGCGGGCCGCGCTTCGGAGTGGAGCGAGACGGCTCGCTGGCATACGGGCATACTCTCGCCCGAGGAGTGGCGCGGCGAGTGGATCGGCGCGCCGTGGCAGGGCGAGGAGTCCTACGACGTGGCGGGCACGCGCGAGGTGGAGCCCGCGCCGCTGTTGCGCCGCGAGTTTTCGGTAACGAAGCCCGTGCGCGAGGCTCGTTTTTACGGCACGGGGCTGGGTTGGTTCGAACTCTATGTCAACGGCCGGCGCGTGGGCGACGACTGCCTGACGCCCAACCAGACCAATTACGACCGCCGCCCCAAGCTCTCCACGCGCGGCATCGTGGTGACCGATCCGTTCGAGGAGTATACCGTGATGTATGTGAGTTACGATCTGACGCCGATGCTCCGCGAGGGGACGAACGCCGTGGGAGCGATCCTCGGCAACGGCTTCTACGACGTGGTGGAGTACTGGCCTGCGATGGGTTACGGCACGCCGCGGTTCATGGGACAGATCGAGATAGAATACGAAGACGGCACGCGCGAGACGGTGGCGTCCGACAGTTCGTGGCGCGCCGAGCGCAGCGCCATAGTGAGCGATCAGGTCTTTCTGGGCGAGCATTACGACGCGCGGCGCGAACACGACGGCTGGGCCGAGGCGGGTTACGACGACTCGGCGTGGCCGCAGGCGGCTTCGAAGCGCGCCCCGTGCGGCAGGCTCATCGCGCAGAACGGTCCCGCCGACCGCATAACACGCCGCTACGCCCCCGTGAAGATCGAGAGGACCGATTCGGGCGCCATCCGCGTCGCTTTCCCCGAGGAGGTGTCGGGATGGGTGGCGTTGAAGAACATCGCCGCCGCCGAGGGGCAGCGCATAGACATAAAATATATCTGCGAATCGTCCATGGGCTCCAACTCCTACACGGCGCGGGGCACTGGCGACGAGTCGTACCACGCCCGTTTCACGTGGTTCGTCTTTTCGGAGGTCGAGATCACGGGGCTCGACGATCTGTGCCCCGAGCAGGTGGAGGCGCACGCCGTCAACTCCGACGTGGAGACCTCGGGCCGTTTCGTCACCTCCAACGAACTCATCAACCGCATAAACGCCATCTGGCAGCGCAGCCAGCTCGACAATATGCACGGCGGAGTGGCGAGCGACTGCCCGCACCGCGAGCGTTCGCCCTACACGGGCGACGGTCAGGTGGCGTGCGTCACCGTAATGCACAACTTCGCGGCGCAGACTTTCTATAACAAATGGTTGCGCGACATTCGCGGCGCGCAGACCTCGGGCGGATACGTACCCAACTCGGCGCCGTGGCAGCCCGGGTGCGGCGGCGGAGTCGGCTGGGGCGCGGCGATGGAGATCATGCCGTGGGAGTTCTACCGTCATTACGGCGACCTGCGCGCGCTGGAGCAGAATTTCGACGCCATGCGCCGCCACGTGCGCTGGATGACCACGTGGGTCGACGACGAGACGGGAATCATGCTCTCGCACGACGAACAGCAGTGGAAAAATCTCGGCGACTGGCTGCCGCCCCGCGAGCTGCCGCGCGCCGATCTGGTGCACACCTTCTTTCTGTGGCAATGCGCCGACATAGCCTCGCGCGCGGCCGACATCTTGGGCCGCGAGGAGGAGACGGCCGAGTTCGCCGCGCTGCGCGACCGCACAGCCGAGGCGTTCCACCGAGCCTTTTACGACCCCGCGACGGGATCCTACGGCAAGCACGGCAGCAACGTGCTGGCGTTGCGCATCGGCGTGCCCGAGGAGCGTCGCGCCCGCACGGTGAAGGCGCTGCGCGACAACATAGCCGAGTGCGACGACCATCTCGACACGGGCATCGTGGGCACGCGCTATCTGTTCGAAGTGTTGTGCGACAACGGCATGGCCGATTTGGCATACAAGCTCATCAACCGACGCGATTTCCCGAGTTTCGGTTGGTGGATCGAGCAGGGCGCGACCGTGACGTGGGAGAACTGGAACGGCAAGGATTCTCGCAACCACCCGATGTTCGGCGGCGGCATAGGCTGGTTCTACCGCGATCTGGCGGGTCTGCGGGCCGACGAGGCGGGATTCCGCACATTCGACGTGCGACCCGTGACGCCCGAGGGGCTCGATTGGGTCGACTACACCCACGACACCGCATACGGCCGCATAGGCATCCGCTGGGAGCGTCGCAAGGGCCGTTTCGAGATGCGTTGCGAGGTGCCCGTGGGGACTGTCGCGACGGTGTGGGTGCCCTTCTCGGACGCCGCGCCGAAAGTCGAGGAGGGACCGAACGTGCGCAACCGCGGCGTGCGCGACGGATATGCGCTCTACGAAGTCGACGCGGGGAAATACGTATTCAAATCGGAACTGAAATAACACCATGGAACTGAAACTCAACATATCGCCCTGTCCGAACGACACTTTCATGTTCGACGCCATGCTGAACGGGCGCATCGACACCGAAGGGCTGACCTTCTCTGCGGAGTATCGCGACATCGAGGAGCTGAACCGCGAGGCGGCGGCGGGACTGCCCGACGCGAGCAAGATCAGCTGCGCCGCGCTGCCATCGATAGCGGGCGCCTATCGCCTATCGGACAGCGGCGCGGCTCTCGGACGCGGCAACGGGCCGTTGCTCGTGCGACGCGCGGGCGACGACGCGCCGATACGCCGCATAGCGGTCCCCGGGCTGCGCACCACGGCCAACGCTCTGGTCGAGCGGCTCTTTCCCGAGATCGGGGAGCGCGTGCCGATGCTCTTTTCCGAGATCGCCGCGGCCGTGGAGCGGGGCGAGTTCGACGCGGGGGTATTGATCCACGAGGGGCGGTTCGTATACTCGCGACGCGGGCTGGAACTCGTCGCCGACCTCGGGATCGAGTGGGAGCGGCGCACGGGACTGCCGTTGCCGCTGGGCGGCATCGTCGTGCGGCGGTCGTTGCCCGACGAGGTGTTCCGCCGCTTCGAACGCGTGCTGCGCCGCAGCATCGAATACGCTTTCGCCCGACCGTCGGAGTCGCGCGACTACATAAAAGCTCATGCGCAGGAGCTCGAGGACGAGGTTATCGACAAACACATCGCTTTGTTCGTAAACGAATATTCGCTCTCGCTCGGTAACGAGGGGCGCGCCGCGATCGAAGCCCTGACAGGCACGAACGCTTTTTAAGAATTATGCGCGGTACGACCGCGAACCTCTAAACGCGGCCAAAGGCCGCGGGTAAGCGACCGTCGGAGCTGCTTTTACGACAATACGACGTCGGTGGATTGAAATATATAATTGCCTGCATTATTATTGCATTTTCGGCCGACACGCGCTAACTTTGTCGCATTATGACGGAACAAAACGCAATCTACCGACGCGAGGAGCGTTACGACGACGATCGGATCGGACGCCTCGCATACCACTATCGCGAAATCCTCTCGCTTCTGGGCGAGGATCCCGAGCGCGAGGGGCTGGCGAAGACCCCCGAACGCGTGGCCAAAGCCATGTCGTTCGTCACGAAGGGTTACGCCGAAGATCCCGTGCAGATAATCAATTCGGCCATCTTCCGCGAGGAGTACAAGCAGATGGTGCTGGTGAAGAACATCGAGCTCTTCTCGATGTGCGAGCACCATATGATGCCTTTCGTCGGCAAGGCGCACGTGGCCTACATTCCCGACGGCCGCATTACGGGGCTGTCGAAGATAGCCCGCGTGGTGGAGTGTTACGCCCGCCGATTGCAGGTGCAGGAGCGTCTGACGGTACAGATCCGCGACTGCATACAGCAGGCTCTCGACCCCATAGGCGTGGCGGTGGTGATCGAGGCGAGCCACATGTGCATGCAGATGCGCGGCGTCGAGAAGCTGGGCTCGGCCACCACGACCTCGGCGTTCACGGGGGTATTCCTCAAGGACACCCGCACGCGCGAGGAGTTCCTCACGCTGATAAGCAACGGTTACAAATAAGGCAATTATGTATTTCAATGTACCGACGTCGTATTGTCGTAAAAGCAGCTCCGACGGTCGCTTACCCGCGGCCCTTGGCTGCGTTTACAGGTCTGACCCTCCCCTAAATCCCCTCCTCGTAGGGGACTTAGGTCGCTACGCTCCAAATTACGGTATACTGAAGTATAATCGCTACAAATAAACATTCAATATGAAGAAACTTCTACTCTTTTCCGCATGCGTCGCCATGCTCTGCGCCGCCATCGGCTGCGCGGAAAAAGGCAAGAACGACACGATCAAGGTCGTATCCTACAACATCCGCATGAGCGGTTCGCCCGCGGCCGACGGCGACAACTTTTGGGCTAACCGCAAGCAGGCCTCGATCAACATGGTCAACGACGAGCGGCCCGACGTGATGGGCATTCAGGAGGGTTGCCCCGACCAGATCGCCTTTCTCGACGAGCATCTGCCTCAGTACGAGCACATCGGCGTCGGCCGCGAGGACGGCAAGGCCGAGGGCGAAATGATGGCGATATACTATCGCGCCGACCGCGTCGAACTGCTCGACAGCGGAACCTTCTGGCTCTCGGAGACCCCCGACGAGGTGTCGAAGGGCTGGGACGGAGCCTGCAAACGCACCTGCACGTGGGCGCTCATGCGCATGAAAGATTCGGGCAAGGAGTTCGCCTACTTCAACACCCACCTCGACCACGTAGGCCCCACGGCCCGCGCCGAGGCGTTGAAACTCATCGTGAAACGTATTGCCGAACTGGTGCCCGCAGGGATGCCGCTCTTTCTCACGGCCGACTTCAACTCCACCACCGACGAACCGATCTTCGAGCCGCTGAAAGCCGCGATGCGCGACGCCCGCGCCGAGGCTCCGCAGAGCGACCCGCGCGGCACGTTCAACGACTGGGGCCGCGAGAGCGACGTGGTGATCGACCATATCTTCTTCCGCGACGCCGACGCGCGCTCGTTCACCGTGCTGTGCGACAAGAATTACGGCGCGCCCTACATCTCGGACCACTATCCCGTAGCGCTGGTGGCGGAGATTTAATTCGGTGGCATGATGTAAAAATTGCGGCTCGAAAGAGCCGCGCGAGCCGTAGCCTCACCCCGCGGAGGCTCGCTATCGCTTGCTCCGCAGGCTACGACTCGAAAACCGCAGCCCCCCGAACTGCCAACCGCAGGACGGGACTACGACAAAAGACAAGGCAGCCGCTCCATCGGCTGCCCTGTTTTCGTTCCATGGCGGAGGTTCGCGCGGCATTTGTGTTTCGAAAACGGCCGAAGCCTCCCCGCCCGTCCCTCGCGCCGAACGGGTCGAGGTTTCTGATGCGCCGCCGCAATACGCGGCGGCGCACCTCCAAACCCTCACGCAGGGCCTCCGAAGGCCTTTTTTCATTATGCAATATTTTTAATATCTATCTGATTTTTGACATGTTGCATGTTTTGGGGCGCGAAAGGAATTTTTTCGATGAAATATTTGGGTATATTTTGAAATATACATATCTTTGTTTCGAATTGAAAGCCCAACCTTTTGCAATACAACAGTGTTGCAACGATTAAAATGGTGATCGACCGTTCGATGCGCGCGCGAAACGCCCGAAGCGAACCCGATTGTCGAAGTGAAATACAGTATGACTACTACCCGCGACATCCGCACCGTCGTCTTCGTATCGACGGCAAGCGGCTACCGACCTCTCTGCGAAAGAGAGCGCGGCGTCATACCCCCCCCCGCTAAAAAATCATTAACGGAAATATTCTCTCCCCGCTCGCGCGACGTGCCGCAAAGGACAACGCCGCCGCGTTTTCGTGCGCGCACACGAGACGCGGCGAACCGAACTCGTTCGGGTTGCGCCGAGGCGCGGATACGACCGTTGCCCCCCCCAAAAAAGCAGCAAAACATTTATTAATCATTCTTTAACTTTCAACCTATGAGGAATTTTTCCATTGAACGGATGTTTCGCCTTTCGGTTCGGCGTTTCGCGACGCTGATGCTGGGCGCGAGCATTCTGGTCGGACCGACGGCATTCGCTGCCGAAGCGAAAGATCGGGCCGCCAAGCCGTCGAAATCGACGACGGCAGATTCGAAGGACCAAAACGAAAAAGGTGTTCTGAAGGGTCTCATCATCGGATCGAGCGACAACAAACCTCTGGTAGGCGTTTCGGTCTATGTGAAGGAGAATCCCGCGGTCGGCGTCTCGTCGGACGTGAACGGAGCATACTCGATCAAGGTGCCTGCGGATGCCAAGACCATAGTATTCGAAATGATCGGTTACGACCCCAAGGAGATCTCGGTAGGCGATCCCTATCTGTTCACTCTGGTGACCATGATCGAGCAGCAGACCAAGATCGACGAAGTGGTCGTGGTGGGTTTCGGTACCCAGAAGAAGGAGTCGCTGGTGGGCGCCGTGCAGTCGGTGAAGCCGAGCGAGCTGGTGGTGACTTCGAGTAACCTCACCACGGGTTTCGCGGGCAACATCGCGGGCGTGATCGCCACCCAGAGCTCGGGCGAGCCGGGTTACGACAGCGCCAACTTCTATGTGCGCGGTATCTCGACCTTCGGTTCGAACACGGGTGCGTTGCTGGTGTTGGACGGCGTGGAGATCACCTCCACCATGTTGGGCAACATCCCTCCCGAGTCGATCGAGTCGTTCTCGGTGCTGAAGGACGCCACCGCAACCGCATTGTACGGATCGCGCGGAGCAAACGGCGTCATCATCATCACCACCAAGGAGGGCCGCAACTCGGAGAAGCTGGCGGTGAACGTGAGCGTCGACAACACCTTCTCGATGCCTACCAAGGTGCAGGACGTGGCCGATGCGGTGACCTACATGGAGCTTTTCAACGAGGCCAAGTACAACGAGGCGCGCGCCACGGGCACGCAGTACGTTCCGTTCTACTCGTCGGAGAAGATCGAGGGCACGCGCGCTCATCTGAACCCCTACGTTTTCCCCGATAACGACTGGTACGGCATGTTGTTCAAGAACTTCGCCGTCAACCAGCGTTTCAACGTGTCGATGCGCGGCGGCGGTCAGCGAGTGAACTACTTCCTCAACGCCTCGATCTTCAACGAGAACGGTATTCTGAAGAAGCCCAAGGAGACTCCGCTCGACATTACGATGAACAACCAGAAGTATCTGTTCCAGAGCAACGTGTCGGCCATGATGACCAAGACCACCAAGGTCTCGCTCAAGCTCAACACCCAGTTGCAGTACAACAATGCTCCCTACGAGTCGACCAGCGACCTGTTCTACTGGGTCATGCGAGCCAATCCCGCGCGTTTCCCCGCGGTGCTGCCCGCCGAGGACGGCGACACGTTCGTGCGTTACGGTAACAACAACTCGTGGGATACGGGTTCGACGGAGCTCAACCCCTATGCCCGCATGAGCGCAGGTTACAAGAAGCGTTTCTACTCGTACATGACCGCGGCGTTCACCGTGGACCAGAACCTCGACATGGTGACCAAGGGTCTGTCGGCCAATGCGCTGGTGTCGTTCTACAACTACTCTTACGCGGCGACCAACCGTTACATGACGCCCTACTATTTCCGTGTGGACGACGACTGGGTGATGAACGACGACGGCACTTTCAACTACACCTCGTCGACCATCGGCACCGAGGGTAACACCTACCTCACCAGCAACGTGGGCCACAACGGTTACCACGAGTGGTCGTTGCAGGCTTCGGTGAAGTATTCGCGCAAGTTCGGCAAGCACGACGTAGGCGCCGACTTCGTATACCACATGAAGGAGAAGGTGAACAACGCCACCGGTTCGTCGGAGGAGCAGCTGCTGCCTTTCCGCGAGCAGGGTCTGGCGGGTCGCGTCACCTACAACTACGACCGCCGCTACTACATCGAGGGCAACTTCGGTTACAACGGTTCGGAGAACTTCGCCTCGGGCAAGCGCTTCGGATTCTTCCCCTCGGCGGCTTTGGGCTGGAACGTCTCGAACGAGAAGTTCTTCGCGCCGCTGAAAGAGGTGGTGAGCAACTTCAAGATCCGCGGATCGTACGGTCAGGTGGGTAACGACGCCCTGAGCATCCGTTTCCCCTATCTGACGACCGTGAACATGGGCAACCGCGGCTACTACTTCGGCAACAACTTCACCTTCAAGGGCGCGGGCTACATCAGCACTTACGGCAACGCCGACGCCACTTGGGAGATCGCCAACAAGATGAACGTGGGCGTCGATCTGGAGCTGTTCCACTCGCTCACCTTGGCCGTGGATTACTTCACCGAGCACCGTTACAACATCTTCATGCAGCGCAATTCGCTGGCCGCCACGGCAGGTATGGGCGCCACGGTGCCTTACGCCAACCTCGGCGAGGTGGATAACCGCGGAGTCGACATCTCGGCGAGCTACAACAAGGTCGTGAACGAGGATCTGACCGTCGGCGTGCGCGGTACGTTCACCTACGCCCACAACGAGGTAAAGGCCATGGACGAGCCGCAGTATCCCGACAAGAACAAGCACCTCTCGAAGATCGGCCACCCCATGCAGGCCCACAAGGTGCTCGTAGCCGAGGGTCTGTTCACCTCGCAGGAGGAGATCGACGGCAGCCCCGAGCAGCGCTTCGGCACCTACTCGGTCGGCGATATCAAGTACAAGGATATCAACGGCGACAACGTGATCGACGCCAACGACTATGTGTGGGACGACACGCCCTACATCCCCGAGATACAGTACGGCTTCGGCGGTAACGTTAAGTACAAGGCTTGGGACTTCTCGTTCATGTTCCAAGGCACGGGCAACGTGCAGCTTCGCATGTACAACCACCACCCCTTCGCCACCTCGTCTAACTCGGGCTTCGGCATCACGCAGTACATCGCCGACAACCACTGGTCGTGGGACAACAACCGCGCCGACGCCGAGTATCCGCGTCTGACCTCGATCACGAGAGACAACAACACTCAGGCTTCGACCTACTATCTGCGCAAGTCGCACTACCTGCGTCTCAAGAGCATCGAGCTGGGATGGTCGATACGGAATTTCCGCATCTACGCCGCCGGCAGCAACCTCTTCACCATCTCGCCGTTCGACTGCTGGGATCCCGAGAAGGGCAACGGCAACGGTCTTTCGTACCCGCTCCAGCGCACGGTCAAGATAGGTCTTCAGTATCACTTCTAATATCGATCGGAAACTATGAAAAAATTATTTATATTGATCGCGTTGTCGCTCAGCCTCGCCTCGTGCAATTTCCTCGATGTGATTCCCGAGGGCAAGGCGACCATCGACGACCTTTACAAAACGCACATCCAGACCGACAAGTTCGCTTGCTCGCTCTACTGGTACATGCCCAACCGCTATCATTTCCAATCATCGCTCGAGATATGCAGCGGCGACATGATGTCGGGATTCTTCGGCTCGGTCCGCTACTTCAAGTGGAAGAGCATGGTATACAACAACTATGAGAGCCCGTCGAACACCTATGTGGCCATGTGGTCGCAGGGCGCCACGTCGTATCCCTCGGGCGCGCTGACCGACTACCGCATCTGGGAGGGCATCCGCAACGCCTACAACCTTATCGACAACGCCGACAAGGTGCCCGACGCCACCGACGAGGAGAAGAACATGTGGAAGGGCGAGGCCTACTGGGCCATCGCATACCTCCACCAGACCTTGCTGGAGTACTACGGCCCCGTCATTCTGGTGACTCACGAGCTGTCGCAGGACGAGAACCTGAACGTTCCCCGTTCGACCTATCTGGAGTGCACGCAGTTCATTTCGGACATGTACGACGAGGCGGCCAAGTATCTGCCCGAGGTTCAGGATCCGCTCTATTACGGCCGCGCCACCAAGACTCTGGCCAAGTCGCTGAAGGCCCGCGCATGGCTCTTCGCGGCGTCGCCTCAGATGAACGGCAATACGGAGTGGTACAGCGACTTCACCAACCCCGACGGCACGCACCTCATCTCGCAGACCTACGACAAGGAGCTGTGGAAGAAGGCCATGGACGCTGCCGAGGAGGCTATAGCTCAGGGCGAGGCCGACGGCTTCAAGCTCTTCGAATCGAGCGACAAGGGCGAAAGCGAGCTGGAGAGAGGTTACAATAACTATCGCGCCGCTTTCATCGGCAACGATGGTTCGTCGCAGTTCTACAACAACGAGGAGCACCTCTTCTCGTACAACAACCAAGGCAACATCAGCTACAACGCCAAGAACATGGCGCCGCGTGTAGGCTATTCGTCTTACAGCGCGGACGGTTTCCGCGGATACTTCGTTCCCACGTTGGCCGCCGCGCAGATCTATCTCTCGGAGGACGGTCTGCCGATGGACGTCGACCCCGATACGAAGAATCTCGACCTCTATAAACTCGACGACGAGGGCGAGACGGTATTGCTGCACCACAACCGCGAGCCGCGTTTCTACGCCTCGATCGGTTACGACCGCGGCGAGTACGACATCAACGGCAAGACCATCGTCCTGAAATGTCGTCGCGGCGAGGAACAGCAGAACGACGGCAACACCACCAACGAGTACCAGAGCTGCACGGGTTACTATGTGAAGAAGTGGATCTCGAAGTCGGATTCGTATACCGTATCGAGCAAATCGTTCACCTACAACAAGATCTCTTACCCCTACATCCGTTTCGCCGAGCCCTACCTCAACTATGCCGAGGCCGAGGCCGAGTACACGGGTACGCTCAGCGCAAAGGGACTCGCATACCTCAACAAGGTGCGCAACCGCGCGGGCCTGCCCAACTTCGAGGTGTCGTGGGCCAAGGTGGGCGGCATGCCCACGGGCGACGAGCTGGTGAAGGTGATCCGTCAGGAGCGCATGATCGAGTTCATGTTCGAGGGTCGCTGGTATCACGACCTGCGCCGCTGGAAGATCGCGGGCGACTACATGGGCAAGTCGGCTCAGGGCTGGAACCTCGCGGGCAAGACCGCCGAGGATTTCTACAAGGTGACCGACGTTTACGAGGGCGCGCAGGTTATTACCTTCGAGACGCCGCGCAACTACTGGCTCGCCATCCCGCAGGATCAGATCAACATCAACCCCAATCTGGTTCAGAACCCGGGTTATTAATATTCTAACGGCCCGACGGCCGCGGCGGCGTTCCCTTTCGAGGGGCGCCGCTTTTTTTGTCGAATTACGAAAAAACGCTACCTTTGTTCGAAATAGGAATCATTAAGCACAATCGATTATGGCAATTAAATGTATCGGAGTTCTTACCTCGGGCGGCGACGCGCCGGGTATGAATGCGGCCATCCGCGCGGTGACGCGAACCGCCATCTACAACGGATATCAGGTCAAGGGCATCATGCGCGGTTACCACGGTCTGGTGACCAACGAGATAGTGGAGTTCAAGTCGCAGAGCGTGAGCAACATCATACAGCAGGGCGGCACCATCCTCAAAACGGCGCGCAGCAAGGAGTTTCGCACCGAGGAGGGTCGTCGTCAGGCTTACGAGAACATGAAGGCCGCGGGCATCGACGCGCTGGTAGTCATCGGCGGCGACGGATCGCTGACGGGCGCGCAGATGTTCGCCGACGAGTTCGACGTGCCCATCGTGGGTCTCCCGGGCACCATCGACAACGATCTGGACGGCACCGACGAGACCATCGGTTACGATACCGCCCTTAACACCATAATCGAGGCCGTCGACAAACTGCGCGACACCGCCACCAGCCACGAACGCCTCTTCTTCGTCGAGGTGATGGGCCACACGGCGGGTTATCTGGCCCTCAACGGCGCCATAGCGTCGGGAGCCGAGGCGGCCATCATCCCCGAGCGCGAAACCGAGGTCGACCAGCTGGCCGACCTGATCCACAACGGATTCCGCAAGAGCAAGAATTCGGCTATCGTGCTCGTGGCCGAGAGTCCCGCCACGGGAGGCGCGTTGGGCTTGGCCGAGCGTATCAAGAAGGAGTTCCCCGAGTTCGACGCCCGCGTGACCATCCTCGGACACCTCCAGCGCGGAGGATCGCCCACGGCCAAGGACCGCATCCTCGCCTCGAAGATGGGCGCCACCGCCATCGAGGCGTTGACCGAGGGGCAGCGCAACGTCATGATCGGCATCAAGAACGGCGAGTTGGTATACGTGCCGTTCAAGAAGGCCGTGGCGCACACGTCGCAACTCGATTTGAAGGATCTCGATATAGTGAAGATATTGTCGATATAACCTTTGTAATCTAACCCCGACTATTCCGATGAAGAGAATCGCGGGCATGGGAAATGCCCTTACCGACATGTTGGTCAACCTGTCGGACGACGGCGTGTTGGCCCGATACGGGCTCGCCAAAGGTTCGATGAATCTGGTGGACGCCGATCTGCAAACCGAAGTGTCGAAAGCCGTGGCAGGACAGCCCTATTCGCTCTCGCTGGGCGGCTCGGCCGACAATACCATCCGCGCGCTGGCGTCGATGGGGTATCGGACGGGCTTTATCGGCGAGGTGGGACGCGACACCACGGGCGACTTTTTCGAGCGCGCGCTGCGCAACCTCGACATCGAGCCGCACATATTCCGCGGCGAGGGCCGCTCGGGCAAGTGCATATCGCTCGTCTCGCCCGACGGCGAACGCACGATGCTGACCCACCTCGGCGCGGCGTTGGAGATGACGCCCGACATGATCGACCGCACGCTTCTGAACGGTTACGACTGCCTTTATATCGAGGGTTATCTGGTGCAGAACCGCGAACTCATCCGCAAAGCCGCCGCCGAAGCCAAGGCCGCGGGGTTGCAGGTGGCCATCGACATGGCCAGTTTCAACGTGGTGGCGGAGAACCGCGATTTTCTGCGCGACCTCATCGCCGACCACGTGGACATGGTCTTCGCCAACGAAGACGAGGCCGTGGCGTTCACGGGCGAGAGCGAACCCGTCAACGCCTTGCAGGCGATATCGGAGATCTGCGATCTGGCCGTGGTGAAGATCGGAATGAAGGGCGCGCTGATAAAACGCGGCGGCGAGGTGGTGCACGTCGGCATCATGGCCGCCGCCAAACGGGTCGACACCACGGGCGCGGGCGACTTCTATGCAGCGGGATTCCTCGCAGGGTTGTGCGACGATCTGTCGCTCCGCCAATGCGGCACTCTGGGGGCCATCGCGGCGGGCAAGGTCATCGAGATCGTGGGCACGACGCTGGGCAGCGAGGCGTGGCGCGACATCCGCTCGCTCTTCACCCGCGTGAAGAACGACAAATATCTGTTTTAGGAACGCATGTCATATCCCCGCGCGGGATCGGGCTTACGATAAAACAAGCGACTCCGAGGAGTCGCTTTTGTTTTGCGGACGGGCGTATTGATTTTTGCGGCAAAATGACTACCTTTGACATTACCTTAGATACTTCGCCTCGGCAAAATCGCAAACTAAAATTTGCTTTTGCGCCCGACGGATACGTATCTTTGGCTTCGCCTTAGATACTCCGCCTCGGCAAAATCGCAAATAAATTTGCTTTTGCGCTCGGCTTATACGTATCTTTGTGTATCTCCGCAAAGAGAAAAACCACAAAAATCAACTTAAAGACCTACAAAATGAAAGATCTATTCAGTGTTGACGGCAAAGTCGTCGTCATTACGGGCGCCGCGGGCATCCTCGGCACCTCGATGGTAAAACACTTCGCCGAGCAGGGCGCCAAGGTCGCTATCCTCGACCGCGCCAAGGAGGCGGGCGAGAAGCTGGCCGACGAAGTGAAGCAGGCGGGCGGCGAGGCCATGTTCCTCGTGTGCGACGTGCTGGACAAGAGCGTTCTGGAGCAGAACTACAATGACATAATGGCCGCATACGGCCGCATCGACGTGCTGATAAACGGCGCGGGCGGCAACATGGGCGCGGCGACGGTTCCGCCCGACAAGACGATATTCGACCTCGACCTCGACGCCGTGCGCAAGGTGGTGGAGCTCAACTTGTTCGGTACCATAATGCCCACGATGGTCTTCGTGAAGGCCATGGTGGAGCAGAAGCAGGGATCGATAATCAACATCGCGTCGGAGTCGGCCTTGCGTCCCCTGACCCGCGTCGCGGGATACGGCGTGGCGAAGGCCGCCGTGGTGAACTGGACGAAGTACATGTGCGGCGAGTTGGCCATCAAGTTCGGCGAGGGTCTGCGCGTGAACGCCATCGCCCCGGGATTCCTGCTCACCAACCAGAACCGCGACCTGCTGACCAACCCCGACGGATCGCTTACGCCGCGTTCGCACACCATATTGGGACACACTCCGTTCAACCGCTTCGGCGAACCCGAGGAGCTGCTCGGCACGTTGCAGTGGCTGGCTTCGGACGCGTCGAAATTCGTGAGCGGCACGCTGACCGTAATCGACGGCGGTTTCGACGCCTTCTCGATTTAGCGCTCGACGGATATTCGTTACATTACACCCATATAAAACAGACGACCTATGTTCTTATGCAAACAATCATGGCGTTGGTACGGGCCTGACGATCCCGTATCGCTCAGCGACATACGTCAGGCCGGTGCCACCGATATAGTTCATGCCCTCCACCACATCCCAAACGGCGAGGTGTGGAGCGTGGAGGAGATCCGCAAACGCCAACGTATCATCGCCGACGCGGGGTTGGTGTGGAGCGTGGTGGAGAGCGTTCCCGTCCACGAGCACATCAAGACCCAAACGGGCGATTTCCGAAAGTATATCGACAACTACAAGCAGTCGATCCGCAATCTGGCCGAGTGCGGCATACACTGCATCACCTACAACTTCATGCCCGTGCTCGACTGGACGCGCACCGACTTGGCTTTCGAGGTCGAGGACGGCTCGCGCGCACTGCGTTTCGAGCGCGCCGCGTTCATGGCGTTCGACCTCTTCATCCTGCGCCGCCCGAATGCCGAGGCGGAGTATACCGACGAGGAGAAGGCCGCGGCCCGCGCCCGTTACGAGCGCATGACCGACGAGGATAAGGAGCTGCTTACGCGCAACATGATCGCGGGCCTGCCCGGGTCGGAGGAGAGCTTCACCGTGGCGCAGTTCCAAGAGGCGCTCGACCGTTACGAGGATATCGACGCCGAGCGTCTGCGCGCCAACCTCGTATATTTCCTCAAGGAGGTGTGCCCCGTGGCCGACGAGTGCGGTTCGGAGATGGTGATACACCCCGACGATCCGCCCTATCCCATACTGGGACTGCCGCGCATACTCTCGACGGCCGACGATTTCCGCCGTCTGGTTGAGGCCGTGCCTAACGCCTCGAACGGTTTGTGCCTCTGCACGGGGTCGTTCGGCGTGCGGGCCGACAACGACCTGCCCGCCATGATGCGCGAGTTCGGCGACCGCGTGGGCTTCGTACATCTGCGCTCGACGCGCCGCGATGCCGACGGCAACTTCCAAGAGGACAACCATCTGGAGGGCGACGTGCCGATGTACGAGGTGATGAAGGCATTCCTCGAGATCCAGCAGCGCCGCAAGGTGCGCATCCCGATGCGTCCCGACCACGGGCACCAGATGTGCGACGACCTGAATCGCCGCTCGAATCCCGGGTATTCGTGCTACGGCCGCATGCGCGGTCTGGCCGAGCTACGCGGTCTGGAGATGGGCATCGCCCGCACGCTGTACGGCGATTAGCCGCGCCGCGCGTGGGCGGAACGCCGTTTCGGGGTCGGGACTTTCAGGGTCTCGGCCCTTTTTCGTCCGCGGCGCGAGGTCGGCGGCGTCGGGATTTGAATTCGCCGCGCGACATTGGCGCGTTAATGTACATAATTGCCCCGAAAAATTAGTATATTTGCCTCTCCGCCGTACGGCTGCGGCCGCATGTCGCGGCAACGACGGCGCATATTGCTGTATATTAACTATTAACTGATATTCGTATGTCCGGTTTTTTCGGTTGCGTCTCTCGCAAGGAGTGCGTTAACGACGTATTCTACGGTACCGACTACCACTCGCATCTGGGTACCAAAAGAGCGGGAATGGCCTTCGTGGCGAACAAAAAATTCATGAGATCCATACATTCGTTGGAGGACGGCTATTTCCGCAACAAGTTCGAGAGCGAACTGCCCAAGTTCGCCGCGGCGAAAATGGGCGTGGGCGTAATCTCCGACAGCGAGGCCCAGCCGATTACCATCACCTCGCACTTGGGACGCTATGCCGTGGTGACGGTGGCGCGTATCGACAACATCGACGAACTGGCCGAGGAGCTGTTGCGCGACGGCCACCACTTCGCCGAATTGTCGGGGTCGGCCATCAACGCCACCGAACTGGTGGCCATGCTCATCGGACGGGGCGAATCGCTGCGCGCGGGCATCGAGGCCGCGCAGAAGAAGATAAAGGGCTCGTGCTCGATGCTGGTGCTCACCGACCACGCGATCTATGCCGCACGCGACCGTTTCGGCCGCACACCCATATCGATCGGCAAGAACGACAAGGGTTACGTGTGCGCGAGCGAGAGTTCGAGTTTCGACAATCTGGGTTACGAGTTCGTGCGCGACCTCGGCCCGGGCGAGATAGTGCAGCTCACGGCCGACGGCGTGCGTCAGGTGGCCCCCGCAGGCAAGCGCAAACAGGTGTGTTCGTTTCTGTGGGTATATTACGGTTACCCGTCGGCATGGTACGAGGGTATCAACGTCGAGGATTGCCGTTACCGTTGCGGTGCGGCGATGGCCAAGCGCGACGCCGACATCGATCCCGATTTCGCGGCGGGCATCCCCGACTCGGGCGTGGGCCACGCCATCGGCTACTCGAACGAGAAACGCATCCCCTACAAACGTCCCTTCGTGAAATACACCCCCACGTGGCCGCGCAGTTTCATGCCGCAGGACCAGACCATGCGCGATCTGGTGGCCAAGATGAAGCTGTTGCCCAACAGCAAGTTCACCCACGACCAGAAGATCGTCTTCATGGACGACAGCATCGTGCGCGGCACGCAGCTCAAGGACAACGTGGTGAAGCTGCTCGACGCGGGCGTGAAGGAGATACACATGCGCATAGCCTGCCCGCCGTTGATCTTCCCGTGCCGGTTCCTCAACTTCTCGACCTCGCGCAGCACCTACGATCTCTATGCGCGCCGCGTGATCCGCGACATGGAGGGCACCGACGACATAGCCGATTCGGTATTCGCCGAGTATGCCGATCCCGACAGCGAGAAGCACAAGGAGATGGTGTCGATCATGTGCCGTCACCTGCAACTCACCTCGCTCAAGTTCCAGCGTCTGGACGATCTGGTGGAGGCCATCGGTCTGCCGAAGGAGGATTTGTGCACCCACTGCTGGGACAACAGCAGTTACGACGAGTAGCGATAAGGGCCGCAGACTGCGGAGACCGCGTGAATGAGCGAATGCGAATAGCGGGCCTCCGCGGGGCGAGGCTGCGGCCCGCGCGACTCTGCGAGTCGCAGACATAGTTGCGACGAATTGCAATTAAAATTCGAAAAATCATGAATCTCACCGAATATTCGCGTCGCAAGGCGCACGATGTGCGCATAGGCGGCGTTACGATAGGTTCGGCGCGCCCCATAGCGGTGCAGTCGATGACCAACACCCCCACGGCCGACACCGAGGCCAGCGTGGCGCAGACGGAGCGCATCGCCGATGCGGGCGCGGGTATCGTGCGCCTCACGGCGCAGGGCCGCAAGGAGGGCGAGAACCTCGAAAACATCGTCGCGCGCCTGCGCGCCGACGGTTACGACACCGCCGTGGTGGCCGACATACACTTCGTGCCCGAGGTGGCCTCCATCGCGGCGCGTTACGTCGACAAGGTGCGTATCAACCCGGGCAACTACCGCACGGCGCACGGCGAGTTGGAGGCGCTCATCGCCCAATGCCGCGAGCGCGGCGTGGCGCTGCGCATAGGCGTCAACCACGGTTCGCTCGCCAAACGCATCTTCGACGAGTGGGGCGACACCCCGCAGGGGATGGTGGTCTCGGCGATGGAGTTCTTGCGCGTGTGCCGCCGCGAAGGTTTCGATCAGGTGGTGGTGTCGATGAAGTCGAGCAATACGCGCGTTATGGTTCACGCCTATCGCCTCTTGGTCGAGGCGATGGATGCCGAGGGGATGACCTATCCCGTGCATCTGGGCGTCACCGAGGCGGGCAACGGGATCGAAGGGCGCATCAAGAGCGCCGTTGGCATAGGCGCGCTGCTGGCCGACGGCATCGGCGACACGATCCGCGTGTCGCTCACCGAGGCTCCCGAGAACGAGGTGCCCGTGGCCCGCATGCTGGCCGACTATTTCACTCGCCGCGAGGGACGTTTCGAGGCTCGCCACCCAGAACGTTACCATCCGACGGAGTATGTGCGCCGATGCGCGGCGGCCCCCGTAGCGCATGACGAGATCACTTCGGAATACCGAATAATAGAATCGGCGAGCGCGAACCCCACGGCCGAACTGCGCGCCGCGATACTCGACATGGACGACACCATGCCCGTCGTGGTGAAGCGTCGTTACGACGATCCCGACGCCGAGACGGTGGCGGTGAAGGCGGCGGCCGACCTCGGCGTGCTGTTCCTCGACGGTCTGGCCGACGGGATATGGATCGACGCGCCGCATCTGTCGCCGCGCGAAGTGCGCGATATGGAGCTTATGATCCTGCAAGCGGCGCGCGTGCGCTTCTCGCACACGGAGTACATAGCGTGCCCGAGCTGCGGCCGCACGCTGTACGACATAGAGAAGACCTTGGCCGATATCAAGAGCCGCACGTCGCATCTCAAAAACCTGAAAATAGGCGTCATGGGCTGCATCGTCAACGGCCCGGGCGAGATGGCCGACGCCGATTACGGTTACGTGGGCGCGGCGGCGGGACGCATAACGCTCTACAAAGGGCGCGAGGTGGTCGAGCGCAACATTCCGCAGGAGCAGGCGATCGAACGTCTGGTCGAACTCATAAAGGCGGGCGGCGACTGGGTGGAGCCGAGCGGCGAATGAGCGGCGGCGCGATGAAGCGTTACACCTCGCGAGGGGTGGTGCTCAGCACTCTCAAGTACGGCGACAAGGGGATGGTGGCCCATCTGCTCACCTCCGCGCACGGCCGTCAGAGCTACATGGTGCAGGGCCTCGGGTCGCGGCGCGGCCACGGATCGAAGCAGGCGTTGTTCCAGCCCATGTTCGCCTTGGAATTCGAGGGGCTGGAGTCGCCGCGCATGCAGATGCACCGCTTCGGCGAGGTGCACAGCGGCATAGTGTTCAGAACGATCCCTTTCGATGTCAGGAAGTCGACCATAGCCATGTTCATGGCCGAGGTTCTATACCGTCTGGTGCGCGAGAGCGAGGCCAACGCCATGTTGTTCGATTTCGTGTGGGGGTCGGTCGAGGCTCTGGACGAGGCTGCGGACGGGGTGGCCAATTTCCACTTGTGGTTTCTCTCGAATCTGTGCCGTTTCTTGGGCTTCTCGCCCGGGAACGACTATTCGCCCGACGCGTGGTTCGACATCGCCGAGGGCCATTTCACCTCCGCGCGACCTCCGCGCGAACACGCCGTATCGCAGGAGAACGCCTTGATCTTGCGCGACATGCTGGAGTGCGACGTGCGCTACCTGAGCGAAATAGGACTCAACCGCGCGCAGAGGGTCGACTTTCTGGCGGCTCTGATGAGCTATTACGGCTATCATCTCGACACCATCAACTCCGTGCAGTCGATCCGCATCCTGCGCGAGGTCTTTTGATCGGCGCCGACGACTCCTTTCCTTATCTATCGGAACAGCTCCGGCTGGTCTATTTCGTGGTTGAACGTCAGGCGATGGACGGGCGAGAGGCCGTGCTCGAGGATCGCGAGGCGGTGTTCGCGGGTGGGATAGCCCTTGTTGCGGTCCCATCCGTAGAAAGGATACTGCTCGTGCAGGCGCATCATGTATTCGTCGCGGTGGGTCTTGGCCAGCACCGACGCGGCCGCTATGTCGGCGTACTTGCCGTCGCCCTTGACGATGCAGGCGTAAGGATAGGACAGTCGGGTGCGGAAACGGTTGCCGTCGATGGCCAGAAACTGCGGTTCGACGCCCAGCGACATCACGGCGCGGTTCATCCCCTCGAACGACGCGTTGAGGATGTTGATCTCGTCGATCCGCTCGGCCGCGACCTCGGTGACGGCCCACGCCACCGCCTCGCGTTCGATGATGCCGCGCAGCAGCTCGCGCCGCCGCTCGGTCATCTGCTTCGAGTCGTTGAGAAGCGGGTGGTGGAAATCGGGCGGCAATATCACTGCGGCGGCGAAGACGCTGCCCGCCAGACATCCGCGGCCCGCCTCGTCGCATCCCGCCTCCACCAGATCCTTACGATATGAATTTTCGAGCATAACTCTACAAAGTTAGGAATAATTTATCCGAGTCCTCGCTTTTTTCGTACTTTTGTGCTTCGGCGGGGCGGATCGCGAAGCGGTCGGCCCGCGCATCGAAACGATATGGCAAAGAGAAGGGCGGTACATCACAGAATCTTCGAGGTCACGGCGACGTTGTTCGTAATCGCCGTGGTCGCCACGTTGCGTTCGGTCTTCGCGCCCGCCGCCGACGAGACCATCCCCAACGTCGCGGCTCCGATAGGCGTCCTGTTGCAGGGGCTTCAGGCGCGGTTTCCGCTATGGTCGGCGGCGATATGGTGCTCGACGCTCTTTCTCGCGGGACTCAACGCGGGCCGTTACGGGGTGAAATATTCACTCTATCCGGCCTATACGCTGATGTCCATCCCCCTGCTGGGGGCCGTCGCCGCGACGATTACGGTCAGCGGCGACTATCTCGTGACCTCCGCCGCGACGATCCTCACGCTGCTCGCCGTGAAGTATATCGTGCGCTGCATAATGCGTACGGGCAGCTACGGCGATCTGTCGCTCTCGATGCTCTGCTTCGGCGCGCTGCCGCTGGTGTTCGCTCCCGCCGCCGTGGTCTATGCCGCCATGCCGCTGCTGGTGCTCGCCGTGAAGGCCAAATGGCGCGATTGGACGGTGGCCGTCGTCAGTCTGGCGTTTCCGCTGTTCGCATGTTGTTATGTGTCGTGGTTTCGCGGCGAAGAATTTCTCGCGCCCGCGCTGCGGCTTTGCGAATCGGTGACCGAGCCGAGCGGATACTCGTTCCTCCGCACGCTTAATCCCGCGGGCCTCGCTTTGATAGGGGTGATATTGACCATGGCGTTCTGCGCCGTGTCGCTCATAATATCCGACCGATATTCGCTGAAGGTGAAGTCGCGCGCCGCCATGCGTTTCAACGCGCTGCTCGCGCTGCTGCTGTGCGGGCTGTTCTTTCTGCCGAGCGGCACCGCCACGATCTTCGCGCTCGTCGCCGTGCCCGCGTCGATACTCATGCCGCTGATATTCGTGCGCATGGGCACGGGATTCACCGAGTTGCTCTATCGTCTGCTTCTGCTCTGCGCCGCGGCCAACATAGCCGTCATGGGCATGTGACCGTCACTCGGCCGCCAAGCGGCTCTGACGACGCCACTGGACGATGCCGTTGACCGCGTTGACCGTATAGAAAGCGTATTTCACCACCATCAGAGCCGCATGCGGCTCTCCCTTGACCGTTCCGACGGTCCACAAAGCCACGCTGAGCAAATTTATCATGAGCCACAGCACCCACTGCTCCCAGAACGCGCACGTCATGAGATATTGGGCCACCACGGCGATGACGGTAATGGCCGCATCCTTGAGCGGCTGCGAATCCTCGGTATAGCGGTCGAGCACGAAGGTGAGCGCGGCGATCGCGACGACCGACACGACGCTCCAGAACGCTATCTGTCTGCCGGTCATGCTGCGCGACTGCACGCGCGACTCGTCGTCGCTCTGGTGGCGGCGACGCCAAGCGAAGTAACCCACGAACTGCATCGGCACGTAATAGAGCGCGTGCAGGGCCGCGCCGCCGTAATACTGCGATTTATAGGCTATGTAGGCGTACACCCCCACGTTCACCAGACCGAACAGAAAGTTGAGAATGCTGCGTTTGGCGCTCAGCACCACGCCCATCACCCCCGCAACCAGCACGATGAATCCCAGCACGTCGAACTCGCCCGACAGGACGGAGTAGGCCCCCGCGGTCAGGATCGGGCCGATGATGAGAATGTAATCGAGCGGGCGCAACGTAGTGCGCGAAACGAACTTTGCCATAGTTGTTGAAGATTATTCGGAGGTCAAAGGTACGAATTAGCGAGGGCAAAAGCAAGCTTGCTTGCATTTTGCCGAGGCGAAGTACCTAAGGCGCAGCCAAAGGCACGAAAAATCGGCCGAAACCATCCGTATCGGACTTGTAAAACAATTGCGGCGCTTCGGAGAGGCCGATTGTTAGGTATTTCCCTTTTTTTGGTTACTTTTGTAGAATGAACATGCGATCGCGCATCAGCGCGCACTGCCACGCCGTTCCGCACGCCGAAGCGGCAGGCAATATGCAACGCGACGACGGCGACCGCCCGCAAACAATCCCGTTATGCCGAAAACCGTAACCCTCGTACTCACGCCGAAGCAGGCCGCCGATGCGGAACTCTACACGTCGCTCGCTGCCCGCACGTTGGGCGTCAAACGCGACGACTTGGCCTTGGCGCGCGTATTGAAGCGGTCCATCGACGCGCGACGCAGCCCCGTGAAGGTCAACCTCACGCTGGAGATCTTCGTCGACCGCGAGCCGCAACCGTCGCCCGTGCACTTCGACTATCCCGACGTGAGCCGCGCGACCGAGGTGATCGTGGTCGGCTCGGGCCCCGCGGGACTCTTCGCCTCGCTGCGACTCATCGAACTGGGGCTCAAGCCCATCCTGCTCGAACGCGGCAAGAAGGTCCTGCCCCGCAAGCAGGACATAGCCCTCATAAACCGCAATCTGGACATCGACCCCGACTCGAACTATGCGTTCGGCGAGGGTGGCGCGGGCACCTTCTCCGACGGCAAACTGTTCACGCGCAGCAAGAAACGCGGCGACTACAACAAGGCGTTGCAGACGCTCGTGTTCCACGGCGCGACGCCCGAGATCCTCTTCGAGGCGCATCCCCATATCGGCACCGACCGTCTGCCGCGCATCATAAGCAACATTTGCCGCACCATCACCGCCGCGGGCGGCGAGATACGCTTCGGGTGCAAGGTCACGGGCTTCAAGATCGAGCGCGGGCGTCTGCGCGGCGTGACGGCGAACGGCGATACGATCGAGGGCGCGGCCGTGGTGCTCGCCACGGGCCACTCGGCCAAGGATATCTACTACACGCTCGACCGCAGCGGCGTGCGTCTCGAAGCCAAGCCCTTCGCAATGGGCGTGCGCATCGAGCACCCGCAGAGTCTCATCGACTCCATACAATACCACACCCCGCACCGCGACGAATACCTGCCTGCGGCCTCCTATTCGCTGGTCAACCAGATCGACGGCCGCGGCGTCTACTCGTTCTGCATGTGCCCGGGCGGCTTCATCGTGCCCGCCATGACCGATGCGGCGCAGTCGGTGGTGAACGGCATGTCGCCCAGCGGCCGAAACTCGCAATGGGCCAACTCGGGTCTGGTCACGGAGATCCGCCCCGACGACTACGCCGAACTCACGCTCCGCCACGGAGCCTTGGCGGGACTCGTGTTCCAGCAGCAGTTGGAGGAGGCGGCCCGCGCGAACGGCGGCGAGAAGCAGATCGCGCCCGCGCAGCGGGTGTCGGACTTCGTGGCGGGACGAGCTTCGGCCTCGTTGCCGCGCACCTCCTACATACCGGGACTCACCCCGTCGCGGCTGGACAAATGGATGCCCGACTTCATCGCCTCGGCGCTGCGCAAGGGCATAGCGTCGTTCGACCGCAAGATGAAGGGCTACCTTACGCCCGACGCCATCGTGGTGGGCGTGGAGTCGCGCACCTCGACCCCCGTACGCATACCGCGCGACCCCGACTCGCTCATGCACCCCGAACTCGAAGGGTTGTTCCCCGCGGGAGAGGGTGCGGGATACGCGGGCGGCATCGTCTCGGCAGCCCTCGACGGCGAACGCGTGGCCGACGCCGCGGCAAGATACATATTCACCAAACGAAACGACCGATAATGGAACTTTTCGGAGATACGAAAGATTTTATCCGCGCGCGGTGGTTCCACGCGCTGGAGCGGATCTGCCCCTCGAAGATCGAGGACCCGCGCGACATACCCATCATAATCAACAGTTTCAACCGACTGACCACATTGCGCCGCCTGATCGCTTCGCTCGAGCAGCGCGGCCTTACGAACATACACATCCTCGACAATTGCAGCACCTACCCTCCGCTGCTGGAGTGGTATGCGACCGACGGGCAGAGGTACGACATAATCCGTCTGCCGAAAAATCTCGGATTCAAGGCCCTGTGGAAACATCGTCCGACGCGCAAACGTTTCTGCGGCGACTACTACATCTACACCGATCCCGACTTGGAACTGGACCCCGCATGCCCCGCCGACGTGGTGGCGCGCATGTTCGACCTGCTCAAGAACCGCTACCAATACGCCTTCAAGATCGGGCCCTCGATACGCCTCGACGACCTGCCCGACTGCTACAAGCACAAGGCGGAGGTATTGAGGTGCGAGAGCAACAATTTCACCCGTCCCGTCGGCGACGGACTCTACCGCGCCAACATCGACACCACCTTCGCCCTCTACCGTCCGCGCATAGGACTCAGCCGACGCCCGTCGCTGGAGTCGTACCGCATGGCCGAACCCTACCGCATCCGCCACCTGCCGTGGTACGAGGATTCGGACAACGTCACAGACGAAGATCGTTACTACAAAGAACATTGCGCATGCGTCACGACGTGGAGCAAACGTTAACCCCCGAGGTCATGAAGATTCGCGTTCTGATACCGATATACCGCGCGCTCGATACCGACGAGGAGCGCGCACTGAAGAACAATTGCCGCATGCTGGCGGCGCACGACATCGCCTTGCTCGTCCCCGAAGGGTTGGACGTCGAGGCTGCCGCGGCCCTCGCGCCGCAGGCGGAGGTCGTGCGCGTCACCGACGAATGGCTCGGCCGACGCAACGGCATCGCGGGATATAACCGCATGATGCTCGCGGGCGATTTCTACCGCATGCACGAGGCGTGGGATTACATACTGGTGTGCCACACCGACGCGTGGATCTTTCGCGACGAGCTGAACGCTTGGGTCGCGGCGGGTTACGACTGCGTGGCCGCGCCTTGGATACGTCGCGCGGTTTACGATTTGCCGCTCGTGAAACAGTACGTCGCTTGGCGGCAGCGGTCGAAACATCGCCGCGGGCTGCCGTGCAGAGCCGATCTTTACGGCCGCGTCGGCAACGGAGGATTGTCGCTGCGGCGTGTGGCGGCTTTCGTCGAGGCCTGCGACCGCCATGCCGACCGCATCGAAAAGTATCTGACGGCGAAGGACCACTTCCACAACGAAGACGTATTCTGGGCCACGGTGCCCGACGGGTTCCGATATCCGACGCCCGACGAGGCGTTGCGATTCGCGTTCGACACCAACCCCGCCTACTGTTACCGCCTCACGGGCAAGCACTTGCCCATGGGCTGCCATAGTTGGTCGAAGCCCCGCATGCGCCGATTCTGGGACGGAATAATACCCGACGAAGACAAAAACCGATAACGCATATGACGGACCGAAAAATTACAGTCATCATCAACGCCCGCAACGCGGCCGATTGCATAGAACCCACCCTGAAATCCGTGGGGAGGGGTATTTTCGACGAAGTGCTGGTGTGCGACATGGAGAGCGACGACGCGACGGTCGAAATCGCCCTGCGCTACGGCTGCCGCGTCGTGACATTTCCCAAGGCAGAACATACATGCGTGGAGCCCGCGCGAATGTTCGCCCTGCAAAACGCCTCGCACGACTATGTTCTGGTAGTCGACGCCGACGAGATAGTGCCGCGCGCGTTGCGCGACTATCTGTATGAGCGTCTGACCGAACCCGAGCCGCCCGCGGGCATACGCATCCCGCGCCGCAACTACTTCCTCGGCCGCTTCATGCACGGCACCTACCCCGATCACATACTCCGTTTCCTGCGCCGCGAGGGTTGCCGCTGGGCGCCGCACGCCCACGCCATACCTCAGGTGGAGGGGCGCGTGGAGAGCATCCCCGCCTCGCGACACGACTTGGCGTTCATACACGTGCCGCGCGAAAACATGTCGGTGCTTCTGGCCAAGGCAGACGCCTACACCGAATCGGAGCGCATACGCCGTCGGGAGCGCGGCGAGAAGGCCACTCTGGGCAAGCTGATGGTGAAACCTGCGTTCGTATTCTTCAAACTCTACATTCTCAAAGGCGGATTCCGCGACGGCACGGCGGGATTCATCCGCGCGGCCTACAACAGCTTCTATAAATTCGTCTCGCTGAGCAAGATGTACGAGGACCGAATAGGCCTCGCCGACGGGCGGCACCCCGATATCGACTCGCTCGCGAAAGAGTGAAACACAAGCGGCGACTCCTCGGAAGGGAGTCGCCGCTCGCGTTGTTGTCTTCAACCTCTTACAGCACCTCGGCCACCACGAAGTTGCTGCCGCCGACGAAGATCATGTCTTCGGCCGCGGCCGACTCTCTCGCGCGCGCCAATGCGGCCGCCACGCCCTTCACCACCTCGCCGCGCAGACCCGCGGCCGCAGCTTTCGCGGCCAGCTCCTCGGCGGGCAACGCGCGCGACACCGACGCTTCGGTGAATATGTAGTGCGCCGACAGAGGCAGCAGAGGGAATATCTCGTCCAGATTCTTATCCTTGGCGAAACCCAACACGCAGAACTGACGGGCATAGCTCTCCGACATGCGGTTCAACTCGGCGCCGATGTACCGCAGTCCGTGGGCGTTGTGCCCCGTGTCGCACACCACCATGGGCGAGCGGCCCAACACCTGCCAGCGACCCGACAGATGGGTCGTCTCGGCCGCCGAGGCCAAACCCTCGACGAAAGCGCGGCGGCTTATGGTGAGCGGCGTCGCCTCGTGCAGATAGTCGGCGACAGCGGCGGCGGTTACGACGTTGTTGAACTGGTAATCGCCCAACAGATCGACCTCGAGGTCGTAAACGCGGCCATCGCGCAGACGCTCCACGCGGATATGCTGCGCATCGCCCTCGATGCGGTGGTCGACGCAGCGGAACCGTTTCTGCGCATACACCACATGCGACTTCGCGGCAGCGGCATACTCCTCGAACACATCGTCGTAATCCTCGTTCGACTCGCCCAGCACCACGGGGATGCTCTTTTTGATGATGCCTGCTTTCTCGGCAGCGATCTTGCGCAGCGTATCGCCCAACAGCTGCGTATGCTCCATCCCCACGTTGGTCACCACGCTCAAAAGGGGCGTTATGATGTTGGTGGCGTCCAGACGGCCGCCCAGACCCGTCTCGATCACGGCCACCTCGACCTCGCTGTGGGCGAAATGGTCGAACGCCATAGCTGTAGTCGTCTCGAAGAACGACAGATCGAGCTCGCGCATCTTGGCCTGATGCTTATCGACGAAATTCACCACCTTCTGTTTGGGGATCATCTCGCCGTCGACGCGTATGCGCTCGCGGAAATCCTTCAGGTGCGGCGACGTGTAGAGTCCCACGCGATACCCCGCCTGCTGGAGCACCGAAGCCAGAATGTGCGACACCGACCCTTTGCCGTTGGTGCCCGCCACATGAATGGTGTAATAGTTACGCTGCGGATTGCCCAAATGACGACAAAACTCGATTATGCGCTCCGGCCCGGGTTTGTAGGCATCGGCCCCCACATGCTGGAACGAGGGCATGGACGAGAAGAGATACTCGATGGTCTGTGAGTAGTTCATAGAGTGTTATCAATTGACTAAATGATTTTTACGTCGTATTCTGTACGCCGAGTGGCAAAGCAGGCTCAACGCCGTGAGCAGCAACGCCAGCCGCCCCACCCAGTCGCCGTAATCGACATAGGCCGTGCGGCGCGACGACACCTCGACGTCGGAGGTCAGCACGCCCCGCATATCCCAGTCCAGACGGGCCGTCACGTCGCCGCGCGAGGTGATGAACCCCGACACGCCCGTATTGGCGCTGCGAGCTATGCCGCGGCGTGTCTCGATGGCCCGCAGACGGCAGAAATCGAACAGTCGGCGGTGGCCCGCCGTGTCGCCCCACCATCCGTCGTTCGACATCACGATCATCGTCTCGGCGCCCGCGCGCACGAACTCGGCGAAGCTGTCGCCGTAAAGACCCTCGTAACATATAGCGGGTCCAGCCTTTACGCCGCCCTTTTCGAATACCGAGGCGCGGTCGTTGCGGCCCAACTGGCCCGTCACGCCGCCCAGATCGACGAACCCGAGCAGACGGCGGAACGGCATCGCCTCGACGCCGATCACCAGACGCATCTTGTGATGCACGTCCGTGTCGGTGTCGCCGTTCACCGCCACGGCCGAGTTGTAGATATCGTAATAGAATCCGCTCCCCGCGCGCGCCGTCTCCGAACGAGGCTCGCCCACGCCGTAGAGCTTCACCGTCGAAGCCCCCGCCACGATCATGGTCTCGGGGCGGAGCGAATCGATCCTTTGGCGCAAGGCGCGCACGGTCGCTCCCGACTGAGGCGCGTCGTCGCGCAACTGCTCGGGCAACGCCGTCTCGGGCATGACGACGATGCGCGCGTCGCGGGGCGTCTCGTCGAGCAGATCGAGCAGGTTTTGCAATTGCTCGCGCTCGCTGCCGCTGAACTTCTCTTCGTAACAATCCACATTGGGCTGCACCACGGCAATCTCGACGCTCTGCGCCTCGGGCTCGTAATTGGCATATATAATAAGCGACACGACGATCGGAACCGCCGCCGCGACCGCCGCCCGCACCGCATCGCGCACGCGTCGGCTTCGCACGGCCTCGAAAACGGCGAGATTGCACGCCAGCGCCCACACCGATCCGCCCATGACGCCCGTCCACTCGTACCACTGCACCGCCCACGGCGAGCCGCTGAATCCGTTGCCGAGCGTAAGCCACGGGAATGAGATCACCTCGGCGTGAGTATAGAGATATTCGCCCGCGACCCATGCGGCGACGAAAAGAGTATACGCCACGGGCTTGGGAGAACGCTTCGACACGTAATGGTAGAGCAGGAAAGCGGCGAGGCTCCAGAACCCCGAAAAGAATGTCGCCGCGAAGACGCCGACGGGAGCGGCGTTCCACACCCACCCTATCGTCGCGATGTTCCAAAGCACGAACGTCAGCGCGGCCCACCCCGCCATGCGGATCAGGTCGCGAACCGAAGGTCCGTACGAGGCGCTTACGAAAAGCAGAGGCACGAAAGCGACGAGCAGCGTGAGGCCGCTGCCGCCCAGCCACCCCGCGGAGAGCAACGCCGCGGACAACGATACGCACAACAATTTTCGCAACATATTCGGCGGGTATTGCATTAAATACGCGGCAAAGATACGATTAAGCGAGCGCAAAAGCAAGCTTGCTTGCATTTTGCCGAGCGTGAGTATCTGAGGCGAAGCCAAAGATACGATTAAGCGAGCGCAAATCAAACTCGCTTGCATTTTGCCGAGCGTGAGTATCTAAGGCGAAGCCAAAGATACGATTAAGCGAGCGCAAAAGCAAGTTCGCTCGCATTTTGCCGAGACTCGAAAAAATTTCATGCCTCTTTTCGATATCGCTATGCGATATCGGCAGTTCGCCGCCGCCCCCACGCGGCGGACTGCTACTCGCCCGAGGCTCGCGCAATCCTGCCGCCGTCGGCGAACCGCAACACCCCGCATATAACGATATGTTTTGCGCTCGAACATAATTTTACGGCCGAAAAAACAAAAAATGGGGAAATTTTTGCATTGTGCGTGCAATGTTTCCGCATTCCGCGATTTTACGGATAGAGACAAACAAAAAACAACTTTCAAAAAAACAAAAACAAGATGAAAAAGATGAAATCACTCCTTTGGGGTCTGACTACCCTGCTCGCACTCGGCGGTTTCGTCGCGTGCGACGACGACAACGACGACGGATACTGGTATCTCTACCCCAACGCGCTGGTGACGGTCAAGCCCGTCGACTCGGAGTCGTTCTACATGCAGCTCAACGACGACATCACGCTCGAGCCCGCCAACATGAAGGGATCGCCCTTCGGCGCCAAAGAGGTGCGTGCACTGACCAATTACACCCGTTTGCAGGAGAAGAGCGAGAATTACGACCAATTGGTATACGTCAACTGGATCGACAGCATCCTGACCAAGCCCGCGATCACCGTCGCCGAGGCCGAAACCGAGGGTCTGACCCGTCAGGATCCCGTCGAGATCGTTCGCGACTGGGTCACCATCGCCGAGGACGGCTACCTCACCCTGCGTTTCCGCGCGAAGTGGGAGGGCGACAACCGCACGCCCCATCTGGTGAACCTCGTTACGGGCGTCAACCCCGAGAATCCCTATGAGGTGCAGTTCCGTCACGACACCAACGGCGACGGCCAGCGTATCTGGGGCGACGGCCTCGTGGCGTTCCGACTCGACGGACTGCCCGACACCGAAGGCAAGACGGTGAAGCTCAAGCTCACATGGAAATCATTCTCGGGTCCCAAGTCGGCCGAGTTCGAATACCGCACGCGCGAGACCACGACCGAGGGCGGCGGCACGGCCGAAGTTCGTCCCGCGTTGATCCTGCAATAACCTGAGGTCCGCGCTACGAATAACAGCGTTTTGTCGCGGCGAATCGCGATAAACGATTAATTTTGCAGACATGCGCTTCGGTCGCCCGAGAAACCCGCGGCCGAAGCCTTGCGCGGCCGGAGGCGACGACCTCGCCGCGCACCCCGCCAAACTATGATGACCCGAACCGAAAACATCGACGAAACGGAACTCGTACAGCTCGTTCGCGCCGGCAACTCCGCCGCGATGAAGGAGCTGTACGTTCGTTATTCAGGCTGCCTCGCCGCCACCTGCTCGCGTTACATAACCGACCGCGAGCAGATGCGCGACGTGCTGCACGACAGCTTCGTCAAGATCTTTTCGGCCGTCGCGAAGTTCGAATACCGCGGCAAGGGGTCGCTTCGGGCATGGATGACCCGCATCACGGTCAACGAATCGCTCAAAAGCCTCAAGCGGCGCGAACGGTTCGAGCCGCTGCCCGCCGACCGCGACCTGCCCGACGCCGACGACGGCGACGCCCCGCCCTTGGCCGACATACCGCAATCGGTCATACACCGAATGATCCGCACCCTGCCGACGGGTTACCGAACCGTTTTCAACCTTTACGTCTTCGAGGAGCGAAGCCACCGAGAGATAGCCGAGATGTTGGGCATAGCCGAGAGTTCGTCGGCGTCGCAACTCCATCGAGCCAAAAACATGCTCATCAAACGCATCAGAGAATATGAACGCACAAACCCACGACGATATGAACGACAAATGGCTGAATGAGCTGCGCGACCGCATGGCCGATTACCGCGAGTCGGCCCCCGAGAATCTGTGGGACGACATAGCGCGCGAGCTGGAGCGCGACGCCGCGCCGATCGCGCCGCGCCGCAACGTCGTCGCGTTGTGGATACGCCGTTCGGCCGTGGCGGCGATGCTCGTTCTGGCTCTGGCGCTCGGTTACGACCGACTGTCGCGCACCGACACGCCCGACCCCGCCGCCGATTCGCACATAGCCCCGACGGCCGTTCTCGCCGACGCCCTGCCGCTCTCGGCCGCCACCTCCGTCGCGACCGCCGACACGCCGCCGACCGCGCGCAAGGCGCAGCCCGCCCGTCCCGAACGCGCGACGGAGCGAACCGCGAGCGTCGAAACGGCTGCTCCGAGAGTCGAAAAGCGCTCTGTCGAGGAGCCTCTGCCCGACCGAACGCCGACGCCGACCGAGAGCCTCGCGCAATCCCCCGCCGAGGAGTCGAAAGAGGAGCCGACGCCGCGCCGACGCACCGACGGATCGTCCGAACGCCGTCCGACAGCCAAGAAAGCGCTGCTCGCCGACGCCGCGCCCACCGCTTCGGAACGGGCAAAGGCCAAAGCGAAGGTCTCGGACAAAGGTCGCCTGACGGCCGACATCTACATGTCGGGGCTCGGGGGATCGTCCGACTCGCAACGTTCGTTCAACGGGGCGATGATGATAAGCGCCGACACGTACCGTCATATCGTCGAGCGCGCCGACCCGCCGGCCGACCCGCTCACCGTCGTCATGCTCTACAACCGCAACTCCCCCATCGACACCGAGATAAAGCACCGGCAGCCGCTCCGCTTCGGCTTCTCGCTGCGCTACATGATAACCCCCGCCTTCGGCATCGAGAGCGGAATTTCCTACACCCTGCTCATGTCGAACGTCAATTCGGGCGGCGAGGAGTGCTATTACGACGAGGATCGCACCCTCCACTACATGGGCATCCCCGTCAATTTGGTGTGGAACGCTTGGTCGGGCAAACGGCTCTCGTTCTACCTCTCGGGCGGCGCGAGCGTCGAGAAATGCGTTTCGGGGCATGCCTCGACGCGTTACGTGCTGCGCGGCCGCCCCGTATCGTCCGAACGCCGCAGCATATCCGTCGCGCCGCTGCAATGGTCCGTCGCGGCCGCCGCGGGCCTGCAATACGACCTCTCGCCACGAACAGGACTCTACATCGAGCCCGGGGTGGGCTACTACTTCGACAACGGCAGCGAGACGGAGACCGCTTACAGCCGCCGCCCCCTGAACTTCAACCTCAACATGGGCGTACGGATTTCGTTCAGATGATCCCCGCCGCCCGAACGCGAATTCAAGGTTTGGGAAACCCTCGTCGCCCAGTCCGCGAAGAATTAACGCGCCGAGGGTTGAAATACGGGAAAAATTCTTACCTTTGTCGTTGCCGTACCCGACGGACGGCGGACAAGGCTCCATAGTTCAAGGGATAGAACGGAGGTTTCCTAAACCTTAAATTCGCGTTCGAGTCGCGGTGGAGCTACTGCCTTGAAGTGTGAGAAGGTAGCCCCGTGCGGGGTGAAGCGTGTATGGTGACGGCTGTATGCGCTTTTGTTTTTCGCGGCCGCCGCCACGCACTTCGACCGAACGACTCAAACGATAAAAACATACAGTCATGAAAATTTTCAGAAGCGTAAAGGACATCGGCAATCTCGACGCCGCGTTGAAAGAGGCCTTCGAGATCAAGGCCGACAGATTCAAATACCAAGAGCTGGGCCGCAACCGCACCGCGCTGCTCATATTCTTCAACAACAGCCTGCGCACGCGACTCAGCACCCAGAAAGCGGCCATGAACCTCGGCATGAACGTCATAGTGCTCGACGTGAACCAAGGCGCGTGGAAACTCGAGACCGAACGCGGCGTCATAATGGACGGCGACAAGGGCGAGCACCTGCTGGAGGCGATCCCCGTCATGGGCAGCTATTGCGACCTGATCGGCGTTCGTTCGTTCGCTCGCTTCGAGAGCCGCGAGGACGACTACAACGAAAAGATCCTCGACCAGTTCATCCGTTACTCGGGCCGTCCCGTCTTCTTCATGGAGAGTGCCACGGTGCACCCCTTGCAGAGCTTCGCCGACCTCATCACCATCGAGGAGTACAAGGAGCGCAAGCGTCCCAAAGTCGTGCTGACATGGGCGCCCCACCCCAAGGCTTTGCCGCAGGCCGTGCCCAACTCGTTCGCCGAGTGGATGAACGCCGCCGACGTCGACTTCGTCATCACCCACCCCGAGGGTTACGAGCTGGATCCCTCGTTCGCGGGCGACGCGCGCGTGGAGTACGACCAGCTGAAGGCGTTCGAGGGGGCCGACTTCATCTATGCCAAGAACTGGAGCTGCCCGGGCGTGACGCGTCCCGACGATTACGGCAAGGTGCTGAGCAAAGATATGAGCTGGACGGTGAGCGACCGCCAGATGGCCGTGACGAACAACGCCTACTTCATGCACTGCCTCCCCGTGCGACGCAACATGATCGTCACCGACGACGTTATTGAGAGCCCCCGCTCGATCGTGATCCCCGAAGCGGCCAACCGCGAGATCTCGGCCACGGTGGTGCTGAAACGCATGCTCGAAAGTCTGTAAGCAACAAGTCGCGCGGAATCACGGCGAGTGCGCAGCGCGAAGATTAAAAACTATGGCCCGAACGAGAACTCGTTCGGGCCATAATTCGTTATCGCAAACCCCGAGGGCGTCAACGCATCGCCACGTCGGCCTGACCTATCAGGCGGCCTTCGGTGTAGAGCTCGACGCGGTAGGTGCCCGCGGTGAAACCGCTGCCGTTGTAGAAGATCTTCACGGGCAGGTCGTCGTTCTGATAGTCGACCTCGCGCTGCGCCGAATATATCTTGGGTTCGCCCTCGAACGAGAACGATGCCGCGTCGGGAGTCGAGAGGACGTAACCGTCGGGCGAGGTTATGCAGACATAGACCGTCTTGGCCCCGGGCTCGGCGAGTTCGTTGCCCGCCAGCACGAAGTTGACGCTCAGGCGAGCCGCATTCTTCACGCGGGTAATCTCCTTGCTCTTGGCGTTGAGCGCGGTCATGGTTATGTTGCGGGCGCGGATCACCGACCCCACGCGCACCTTGTTGTTGAGCTCCTCGGCGCGCTCCTCAGCCATCTCGGCGCGCAGCTGGGCGGTCGAGATCTCCTTCTTGTAGCTGATGTTCTCCTTTACGAGCTTCTTGTTGAGATTGTTGAGCGAGTCGATCTGGCGGATGTAACCCTGCATCACGGTGCGCAGCGTACCCACCTCCTTCTCGTAAGCGCGTATCTTGGCATAATTGAGGCGACGCTCGTTCTTGAGCTGGTCCATGAGCTGGTTGGCCTCCTCGAGGTTGGCCGCTATGGAGTCGTTCTTGATCTTCAGGTCGTCGAACGACACGATGAGGCTGTCCAGATCGCCCTGAATCTTCTCGCGGTCCTGCTCCAGAAGCACGTATTCGGCCTGCTGCTGACGATGTATGTTGAAGTAGAGCAACGACAATGCCACCAGTATGACTGCCAGAATGATGATGACTATGCGGTAGCCGCGCACGGCTTTGTTGTCCGTCTCCTGACGATCGTACTCATCCTCGTACATCGACTCGTCGTAATCGTTATATTCGTCTCTCATAACTTGAAGTTTTTTGTGTTTTCGGTCAAATCTCGGGCCGACGCGGCCGTAACGCGCCGACTTCCACTCGCAAAGATAATTTATTTTTGTTTCACCGTATACAAATCCGCTCTTTTTTCGGGTCGCGCCGCCCGCGAACGGGGGCCTCGAATCGAACAGGGTTTACAACGTGCGGTCCATTATCTCGCGGCCGTCGATGTCGGTGATGCGCACGCGGACTCCCTCGGCGTCGCAGCGGATGAGCATCGCGCTCTTGTTGTCGTTGACCACGATAGGGAAGTCGTGCACGCCCTTCAGCGCGGGCAGGAGATGAAAACTGTGCTGGTGAGCCGAAAAGAGCGCGTCGATCTTCGCTCCGTTCAGCACGGGCAGCAGCAGCCGGCCCCAATGCTCGTTACCGCGCCACTCGAGCATCTCCTTCACCGTCGCGGGATCCTGCTCGGCCATACGCTCGTCGACGGGCGGGATGTGGATCATCACGATGCGATGCAGCGCGCGACGAAACTCCTTGCTCTTCACCACCTCGCGCAGCCATGCCGCCTGCTGCTCGCGGTACTCGTCGAAGGCGGCGAATCCCGCATACACGTCGTGCGAATCGGGCTTGTCCTCGCCGCAGTCGAGCATCACCACGGCCGTGTCGCCGAAGGTATAGAATCCGTAATAACGCCCCTCGGGGTTGTTGTGTATGTAACGGTCGTAAGTGCGAGCCAAAGCGCCCCGAGTCTCGTGGTTGCCGCGCACCACGGCGAAGGGCTTATGTTTGGCGAAGCGGTCGACCGAGACGTCGATGAAACTCTCGTAAGGCTGCTCGGGGCGCACGAAGTAGTTCATCATGTCGCCCAGATAGAACACCATATCCGCCTCGTCGAGCGGCGAAGCGGCCAGCAGCGCGTCGCACTTGGCGGGAGTGTCGTGTATGTCGTTCATCACGAGGCACGTGAATTCGCGGGCCGCGGGATCGAACGTGCGGAACGTGTACCACGGGGTCTCGATCCGCTCGCCGAAGGTCACCTTGTAGGGTTGGAAATCGGCCACGCGGGTCGACACGATGCGGTATTCGTACTCGGTGGCGGGCAGCAGCCCCTCTATCGCGATGACGTTGGCCGTGTTGTCGGCCATGATAAGGCCGTCCTTGCGGCTGTCGCACACGCGCGCCTCCGCGTCGCCCTTGCGACGTATCTCCACTTTAGAGAATCCTTTGTGCGAGGTGGTGAAGACCACCGTGGCGCGGTCGTACGTGACGCCCTGAAGGTAGGGCCCGTGGTCGACGCGATAACTCTCCTCGGCGGGCATGGCGGCGCGGGCCGCGACGGCCGAAAACGCCGCGATCGCGACGGTGAGAACGACTACATGCAATCTTTTCATGGCAATATGCTTTTTATGTCTTATTCTTCGTACTCCGCGGGCACCATCTTGTAGAGCTTGTCGCCGCGGCGCAGCAGCTGCGGCGTGCGGATCGAGCAGTAACGGCCCTGCGGCACCTCGCCTACCGTCCGCTCGTCGAGCGTCAACCCCTCGGCGCGCTGCTCCACCGCTCCCGTGGTCTCGCCCATCCACACTAACGAGTCGCCCTCGACGAGGGGAGCCGCCTCTACGAGCACCTCGGCCACGCTTATCTTCTTGAAGAAGTTGGTCACCTTGCCCACGTAAACCTTCCGTTCGGTGGCCGACGAGCCGTAACGCTGGCTATGCTCCGCCATCGGACGCCCCGCATAATAGCCCTCCCAGAAACCGCGGTTGAAGACCGTGGCGAGCCGCTCTTTCAGCGACGCCGCGTACTCGGGGGTATATTCGCCGCGCTCCATGGCGCGCAGGGCCGCATCGTAGCTCTCCACCACTCGCTTCACGTACTCCGCGCCGCGCGCGCGCCCCTCGATCTTGAGCACCCGCACGCCTGCCGCGATGAAGCGGTCGAGAAAGTCGATAGTGCACAGATCCTTGGGCGATAGGACGTAACGTCCGTCGACGGCCAGTTCGCGCCCCGACTGCATGTCGGTAATGGTGTATTTGCGGCGGCAGATCTGCCGGCACGCGCCGCGGTTGGCCGAGCAGCCCTCCTCGTGCTCGCTCAGGTAGCATTTGCCCGACACCGACATGCACAACGCGCCGTGGGCGAACATCTCGATCCGCACAGGCTCGCCCTTGGGGCCCGTTATGCCGTTCCGCGCGATCTCGCGCGAGATGCGTCCGATCTGTTCGAGGCTCAGTTCGCGCGCCAGCACCACCACGTCGGCCCACTGCGAGTAGAACTTCACCGCCTCGGAGTTCGATATGTTGCACTGCGTCGAGATATGCACCTCCATGCCCGTGCGGCGGGCATAGAGGATGGCCGCGATGTCGGACGCGATGACCGCGTCGACGCCCTCGTCGGCCGCGCGGTCGATCATGGCGCACATGTCGCCCATCTCGTCGTCGTAAAGGACGGTGTTGACCGTAAGGTATGTCTTGACTCCCGCCGCCCGCGCCGTGCGCACGATGCGCGACAGGTCGTCCAAAGTGAAATTCACCGACGAGCGCGCCCGCATGTTGAGCGCCCCCACGCCGAAATACACGGCGTCGGCTCCCGCCGCGATGGCGGCGTGCAGAGATTCGTAACACCCCACGGGAGCCATGATCTCCACCTCGGAACGGTTGATATTTGTATTCATACGGATAATTATTGCGGTTCGAAGAACCGCGCGGGCCGCAGCCTCGCCCCGCGGAGGCCCGCTGTTCGCATTCGCTCATTCACGCGGTCTCCGCAGGCTGCCGCCCGAAATTCTACTTCTTGCGTCCCATAAGATTTCGGGCGAACACGCGCAGATGCTCCGTGCGCTCGGCGGCGATGTCGAGCGTGTCGAGTATCGACAACGCGCGCTCGAAACGCAGCGAGATCTGTTGGTTCACCGTGCGCGGAACGTCGTAACGGTCGTAAACCGCCTTAACGCGGGCGATCTTCTCGTCGTCGGCCAGCGTCGCGTCGCAATAGGTGTTGCGCAGGATCTCGCGGTCCTCCTCGACGGCGCGGCTCATGGCGTGCAGCATCAGGCAGGTCTTCTTGCCTTCGAGAATGTCGCCGCCGATCTTCTTGCCCAGCTCCTCTTCGGTGCCGTAACTGTCCAGCAGGTCGTCCTGCAACTGGAACGCGAGTCCCAGCTCCAGCGCATAGCGGTAGATCTTGCGGCAATCCTCCTCCGAGGCCTCGCCCAGCGTCGCGCCGATCATGGCCGCGCCCCCGAGCAGCACCGAGGTCTTGAGCTCGATCATGTTCATGTACTCCACCACCGACACCTTGCGGCGCGTCTCGAAATCCATGTCGTACTGCTGTCCCTCGCACACCTGCAACGCCATCGAGGTGAATATCTCCATTATGCGGGCCAGCTTCGATTCGGGCACCTGACGCAGCAGTTGATAGGAGTATATCATCATGGCGTCGCCCGAGAGTATGGCCACGTTCTCGCCCCAGCGCGCGGGCACCGACGCCTTGCCGCGACGCACGGCGGCGTTGTCCATTATGTCGTCGTGCAGCAGGGTGAAGTTGTGGAACATCTCGACGGCGGCGGTGGCGGGCAGAGCGTCGTGCACCTCGCCTCCGAAAGCCTCGCAGCAGAGCAGCAGCAGCGCGGGACGGATGCGCTTGCCTCCCCCCGACATCGAGTAGATGATAGGTTCATATAGCCGCTGCGGCTCCTCGGGGAGCTGTATTTGGGCCAGATAGTTTTCGAAAACGGTCAATATCTCTTCGTTATTTTTCATCGGGCAGTCTTCGGATAAATTAACTCTCATGCCCCAAATTTAAGAAAAAGTTTGAAGAAAACGAATTTTATGTTTAACTTTGACCAAATTAACGACCACTGAAAGGTTCTTAACATTTGATAACCATAAACTACGAAACACTATGAAAAAATTGGCAATGGGTATCGACATCGGCGGTACCAACACGGCATTCGGACTCGTCGATGAAGAGGGTACGATATTCTGCGAATCGGCCATCTCGACCGAAAGATACAAGAAATTCGACGACTACAACGCCTATGTGGAGGCTCTGTGCGAGGCCATGCACGCCTTGATCGGCAGCGTGTCGTTCGATTTCGAACTCATAGGAATAGGTATCGGCGCGCCTAACGCCAACTTCCATACGGGCATGATCGAGGCCCCCGCCAACTTGTGGAAATTCCGCGACAACGAGGAGAATCCCGACGAGTCGCGCCGCATGTTCCACTTCGTGGACGACATCAAGGCGTCGTTCCCGGGCGTGGACGTGGCCATCACCAACGACGCCAATGCCGCGGCCATCGGCGAGATGGTCTTCGGCAACGCCAAAGGCATGAAAGACTTCGTCGTAATCACCCTCGGCACGGGTCTGGGCTCGGGCATCGTGAGCAACGGCGAACTGGTTTACGGCCATGACGGTTTCGCGGGCGAGTACGGCCACGTAGCCGTCGACAGCCGCGTGCACGGACGCGACTGCGGTTGCGGCCGCAAGGGCTGTCTGGAGGCTTACGCTTCGGCGACGGGCATCAAGCGCACGGCGTTCGAGCTGATGGCCAAGATGAGCTGCGACAGCGAGCTGCGCGACACCCCCTACTCGAAATTCGAGGCCGTGATGCTGTCGGTGGCCGCCGACAAGGGCGACGCCATCGCCAAGGAGGCGTTCCGCTACACGGGCGAGGTTTTGGGCAAGGCGCTGGCCGATCTGATGGCCACCACGTCGCCCGAGGCCATAATCCTCTTCGGCGGACTGGCCAAGGCGGGCAAGTACATATTCGAGCCCACCAAGTGGTACATGGAGGAGAACATGATGGCTACCTTCAAGAACAAGGTGAAGCTGCTCCCCTCGGGCATCGAGGGCAAGAACGCCGCCATCCTCGGATCGTCGGCGCTCATCTGGCAGAACCAGATAAAGTAGGCGTCGACCGAGCGGAGACACGTCGGCGGAGCGCGCTCCGCAGCCGCCGAAGACGTTTTTTTCGACGGAACGGACCGACTCGGAGTCCGCTCGAAGACATAACGAGCGTAATCGTCGCCGCGATTACGAACCGCGACACCGCAAATGCCCGCATTGGTCGGGCATTTGCATTATAATGCCGAATAAACTCCGTAACGATGGATCAAAGCATTCGCGCCAAGAAAATATATCGCGTCACGCTGGCGGGCGGCGTAATCAACGCCCTGCTCGTCACCCTGAAGTTCATAGCCGGCATTGCGGGGCACAGCGCCGCGATGGTGGCCGACGCGGTGCACTCGTTGTCGGACTTCATCACCGACGTCACCGTCCTGCTCTTCGTGAAGCTCTCCAACCGCCCGAAGGACAAGAAGTACGATTACGGTTACGGCAAGTACGAAACGGTGGCCACGGCGTTGATCGGTCTCGCGCTGCTCGCGGTGGGCGTCATCATCCTGCGCGACGGCATCGTGCGCATCGTGCGCGCCGTGCGCGGCGACGAACCGCCCGCGCCGTCGATGATAGCTTTCTGGATGGCGATCGCATCCATCGTCGCCAAGGAGATTTGCTACCGCTTCACCATCCGCGTCGGCCGCAAGGTCGATTCGCAGGCCGTCATAGCCAACGCTTGGCACCACCGCAGCGACGCCTTCTCGTCCGTCGGCACGGCTCTGGGCATCGGCGGCGCCATAATGTTAGGCGACAAGTGGCGCGTACTGGACCCCATAGCGGCCGCCGTGGTGAGCTTTTTCATCATAAAGATAGCGATCGACGTGCTGCGCGAGTCGTTCGGCGAGCTGACCGAGCGTTCGCTGCCCATAGAGATCGAGGAGGAGATCGTGCGCATAGCCTCGTCGGTAGAGGGCGTGGGCGGCATCCACAACCTGCGCACGCGCCGCATCGGCAACTATTACGCCATCGAGCTGCACATCCGCCTCGACGGGTCGTCGACGCTCGATGAGGCGCACGACAAGGCGACAGAGATCGAAAACCTGCTGCGCGCACGTTACGGCGAGCGCACCTTCGTCGGGGTGCACATGGAACCCGCCGAAAAGCGACGACACGAATAAACCGTTCGGCCGCGCTGCCGAACCCAACATTACAAACTCGAACTATGAAACGATTTTTCATTCAGGCGCTTCTGCTTCTCGCGCTGCCCGCGGCGGGCTTCGCGCAGAGCGCCCCGATCAAGAAGATCATGGAGACGGCGCGCGACGACAACCGCGCCATGCAGCACCTCGACATTCTCTGCAACCGCTTCGGCGGACGCCCCGTCGGCTCCGACGCATACGAAAACGCCGCCGAATGGGCCATGCGCAGCTTTCGCGAATGGGGTTACGACGTCGAGGCCGAAAAGGCGGGCGAGATGTCGGTGGGCTTCAACCGCGCGGGATGGTGGGGCCGCATGACGGGCGAGGAGAACATGACGCTCCACTTCGCCACACCCTCCTACACCTCGGGCACGCGCGGACTGCAACGCGGACACGCCGTAATCGAGCCGCGGACACGTGCGGAATTCGACCGCATGAAGGGCACGCTGCGCGGTGCATGGGTATTGATCGACAGCAAGAGCAACGGATGGCCGCTGCTACACAACGATGAAGTGAAGAAACTGCGGCACGAGATTCTGGACCACAACGAGCAGGCCGACAAATACAACCGCGAGCATGCGGGCGAGGATGGCGAGAAGATGGAAAATAGGGATGCCGCAGCTACGCTCTACGACGAGATGATCGAGGCCGGCGCGCTGGGTTTCATCCGTCCTGCCGCGGTGCCCATCACCGCGCTGTACGACACGGATGTGGTACGTGGAGGCATTCCGTTCGACAGTCTGCCCACGACGCCCGATATCCTGCTCGACGAACACCAGTACGACCGTATCCGCACGATGGTGAAGGAGCGCCGCCGCGTGGAACTGGAGTTCGACATCCGCAACCACTTCAAGTTAGGCCCCGTGCCCTATCACAACATCGTCGCCACGATGAAGGGCGCGAAGCATCCCGACGAATATGTGGTCGTGGGAGCACACCTCGACGCCTTCGACGTGGCCACTGGAGGCGTCGACTGCGGCTCGGGCGTGGCGGCCGTGATGGAGGCGGCCCGCATGATCGCCCTCTCGGGAGCCAAACCCGACCGCACGATAATATTCATCCTCTTCGCGGGCGAGGAGTTCGGCCTGTGGGGATCGCAGGCATGGACCCGCGACCACGAAGACATGCTGCCCCGCATATCTAACATGTTCAACCGCGACGGAGGCCCCATGCCCTACACCGCGTTCGCGGCCCCCGCGTCGCTCGTGAAAGCCTACGACAAGGCCGCCGAGCCGATCCGCACGCTCTATCCCGATTACGGATTCGAGGTTACGGAGCTGACGCCGCGCGAGCAGCCCGCGCGCCTCGGCGGCAACGACGCCACCAGCTTTGCCGTGAAGGGCGTGCCGACGTTGCAGATGAACGAGTGGCGCGACGTGAAGGGCCACAACTTCTCCTACGGCGAGATATGGCACACCGAGCGCGACCGTTACGACAAGAGCATCCCCGAATATCAGGAGCAGGCGGCGGCCGCGTTGGCGATAATGGTCCTCGCCACGGCCGACATGCCCGTACAGCTGCCTCGCGACGAGATCTACAAAAGCGAACAATAGTCCCGTCGCTCCTCCTCTACCCCGCCCCGCATCTCCCGCGAGGCGGGGATTTTTATTATATTAAAGTATTTACAGTCCAGATAACAGCATTTCCGCAGGCCGCGACCCGAATGAACGACGTTATTCCGCATTTTGCCGCACGTCGCGTCCGATGGGAATAATTCCGACTTTTTTACTTATATTTGCAATAATAATCGAATTCGACACGTTGCGTAAGGTACGCAAGTTGCAAATCGCAGACGGAGAGATCCGTTCGCGACGCTTCGCGGCGACGGCGAAAGGGCCGCGCCGACGATGAAAGGGAGAGGCTGACAATACGAAACAATAACGAAATAACGACGCTCCGCCGTCGCGCCGTCGGGCGCGGCGGGCGGGCAAAGCAAAAAATTATGTTATGAGCGAAGTAATCAACATCAAGGAGCTTAACGAACGCATCGAGCGCGAGAGTGTCTTCGTCGACACGCTCCGCACCGAGATGGGCAAGGTGATAGTGGGCCAGAGCCATCTGGTCGACACTCTTCTGATAGGTCTGCTGTCCAACGGCCACATCCTGCTGGAGGGCGTGCCGGGCCTCGCCAAGACGCTGGCCATAACCACACTGGCCAAGGCCGTGGACGCCGATTTCGCCCGCGTGCAGTTCACCCCCGACCTGCTGCCCGCCGATCTGGTGGGTACGCTGATCTATTCGCAGAAGAACGAGGAGTTCGTGGTGCGCAAGGGTCCCGTATTCGCCAACTTCGTGCTGGCCGACGAGATCAACCGCTCGCCCGCCAAGGTGCAGAGCGCGCTGCTGGAGGCGATGCAGGAGCGTCAGGTGACCATCGGCGACGAGACCTACCGCCTGCCCGAGCCGTTCCTCGTGCTGGCCACGCAGAACCCGCTGGAGCAGGAGGGAACCTATCCCCTGCCCGAGGCGCAGGTCGACCGCTTCATGCTCAAGGCCAAGATATCGTACCCCAAAAAGCAGGAGGAGCGCGAGATCGTGCGCATGAACCTCGCGGGCGGCGGCATGCCCGAGGTGGCGAAAGTCATCTCGCCCGACGACATAGTGAAGGCCCGCCGCGTGGTGGAGGACGTATACATGGACGAGAAGATCGAGAAGTACATCATCGACATCATCTTCGCCACGCGCGAACCCGCCGAATACAGTCTCGACAAATTGCAGCCCCTGATCGCATACGGAGGTTCGCCGCGCGCCAGCATATCGCTCGCCAAAGCGGCACGCGCCTATGCTTTCATCCGCCGACGCGGCTATGTGATCCCCGAGGACGTGCGCGCCGTGTGCCACGACGTGCTGCGCCACCGCATAGGACTCACCTATGAGGCCGAGGCCGAGAACATCTCGACCGAGCAGATCATAACCGAGATACTGAACAACGTAATAGTTCCCTAATGGCGATGCAGGAGACCGAGAACGATATCCTGAGGCGCGTTCGCAAGATCGAGATCAAGACCCGAGGCCTTTCGAACGAGATCTTCGCGGGAAAGTACCACACGGCTTTCCGCGGGCGGGGCATGTCGTTCTCCGAGGTGAGGGAGTATCGCGCGGGCGACGACGTGCGCGACATCGACTGGAACGTGACGGCGCGTTCGTCGAAGCCCCACATAAAGATATACGAGGAGGAGCGCGAATTGACGATGATGCTGTTGGTGGACGTGAGCGGCTCGCGCATGTTCGGCACCGCCGAGCGTCTGAAGAAGAGCGTCATGACCGAGATCGCGGCCGTGCTGGCCTTCTCCGCCGCGCAGAACAACGACAAGGTGGGGTGCATATTCTTCTCCGACCGCGTCGAGAAGTTCATCCCGCCCAAGAAGGGCCGCAGCCATATCCTCATGATAATCCGCGAGCTGGTGAAGTTCCGCCCCGAGTCGTCGCGCACGGCCATATCGGAGGCGGTGCGCTACCTCACCAACGTGAACAAGAAGCGTTGCACGGCCTTCATCCTCTCCGATTTCATGGACGCCCCCCGCGACCGCGCCGCGTTGGACGACGCGCTGAAGATCGCGGGCGGCAAGCACGATCTGGTGGGGATCCGCGTGTGGGATCCGCGCGAGGCCGCGATGCCCGATGTGGGAATCGTGGAGTTGCAGGATGCCGAAACGGGGCGCAAGGCGTGGGTCGACACCTCGTCGGCACGCGTGAGGGAGCACTATGCCGAGAATTGGCGCGAACGCGACGAGGCGGTGGGCGACATGCTGCGCCGCAACCGTATCGACACGGCCATGATATCCACCGAGGGCGATTACGTGGCCGAACTCATTAAACTTTTCAAGCAGCGATGAGACACTTTTCATATATGTTGTCGGCGGCGGCACTGCTCGCATTCGGGGCGGCCGCGGCGCAGACCGAGCAGGGGGACGGGAAACCCGCGCTGCCCGCCAACGCCCCCGTGGTGAGCGGCTCCATCGAGCCCGACTCGGTGGGCATAGGCGACAGATTCCTCTACTCGATCGAGGTGGAGAAGGATTTGGTGCAGAGCGTATTTTTCCCCTCGTTCGGCGGCGACGGCTCGGATTCGTACGAGCTCATAGAGGATCTGCCGATCGACACCCTTTCGCGCGAGGGGCGCAAGCTGAAACTCCGCAAGAGCTATCGTCTGGCGGCTTTCGACGAGGGCATCCACCGCGTGGTGCCTCAGGTCATGTATGCCGACAAGAACATCGTGGACACCATCGGCGGCGCCGACACGCTCGAACTGCTGGTCACGACGATCGAGATCGACTCGACGTCGCACGCGATTTTCGACATCAAACCGCAAAAGACCCTGCCGTTCCGCTTGGGCGAGATCACGGGATATATGAAATGGACGCTCGTCGCGCTGCTCGCGCTGGCGGCGTTGGCCTATGCCGCGAAACGTATTTTGAAGCGTTACGGCAAGCGTTTCTCGGACATGTTCCGTCCCGCGCCGCCGTTGCCGCCCCATGAAGCGGCCCTCGCGGCGTTGGAGAAGCTGCGCGCGCAGAGGCTCTGGCAGGAGGGCAAGCACAAGCTCTACTACTCGGCCCTGACCGACATACTCCGCACCTATATCGCGGGCCGTTACGGCGTGAGCGCGATGGAGATGACCTCCGACGAGATCGTGGAGGCGATGCGCGGCGTCGATCTTCCGCGCAAGAGCGCGATGGATCTGGCGCAGATACTTCGCGAGGCCGATCTGGTGAAATTCGCCAAGGCCGCGCCCGAGGCCGACGAGAACGAGGCGGCGTATCGCGCCGCGTGCGACTTCGTGGAGCAGACCAAGCCCGAGGAGCCCGCAGCGGACGAAGATGCCGACGATGCGTCGACCGACGCGAAGAGGATGGACGACACAAAGAGTTAACATCATGAGACGACATGCAATAAATACGTTGTTGTGCATCGCGGCGATCCTCTGCGTCGCGCAGGCCGCGGGGCAGAACATGCCCGAACGCTCGCTCGTGCGCAAGGGCAACCGCCACTTCGCCAAGGAGCGTTACGATCGAAGCGCCGACCTTTACAGGCGCGCTCTGGAGTGCGATTCGGCCTCGTTCGAGGCGGCGTACGATCTGGCGGGCGCGATGATCCGCACCGAGCGTTACGACGAGGCCGAACGGCTGCTCGCTTCGGCCGCCGCCGATTCGCTCCGCAGCGACGCCGACCGCGCCGAGGCCTACTACAACCTCGGAAACGCGCAGTTCGCGCAGCAGAAGTTGCAGGAGGCTCTGCGCAGCTACCGCCGTTCGCTGACCCTCAACCCCGACGACATGGAGGTGAAGTACAATTACGCCTACACCAAGAAACTGCTGGAGAACCAAGACCAAAATCAGGATCAACAGCAGGATCAAAACCAAGATCAGGACCAAAACCAAGACGAGCAGAATCAAGGCGGAGGCGATAACGGCGGCGACCGAGACCAAAATCAAGACGAGGACAAGGATGGCGACGACGACAAGAACGACGGCGGAGCCGACGACAGCGACGGGCAGGGCGACGACAATAAAGGCGACAAAGACGACAAAGGCGACGACTCCGAGGGTAATGGCCGCCCGCGCAGCGGCATGAGCGAGCAGCAGCAACAGCAGTTGCTCGACGCCATACAGGCACAGGAGGACAAGACGCAGGAGAAGCTCGACGAAAAGGCCAAGGGCGTCGTGGTTCGCGGCCGCAAGAACTGGTAGCCCGATTTAAGACAGCATACGATGAAATTCGCAAATCCATATCTTTTGTGGCTGCTGGCGCTTTTGGCGCCCATGACGGCCTACTACATCTACCGAGCGTTGCAGGGCGGCGCGGCGATCCGCATCTCGACCATCGAGGGGGTGCGGCGCGCCCCGCGCACGCTGCGTTACAGATTGCGCCATGCGCCGTTCGCGCTGCGCGCCGCGGCGTTCGCGCTGGCGGTAGTGGCTCTGGCCCGTCCGCAGGGCGTCGAGGAGCGGAGCCGCAGCGACGCCGAGGGTATCGACATCGTGCTGGCCGTCGACGTGTCGGGTTCGATGCTGGCGCGCGACTTCAAGCCCGACCGCATCACCGCCGCCAAGGAGGTGGCGGGGTCGTTCATCGCCGACCGCTTCGGCGACCGTATCGGCTTGGTGGCCTTCGCGGGCGAAGCCTTCACGCAGTCGCCTCTGACCACCGATCAAGGCACGTTGCAGACCATGCTGGGCCGCATCCGCAGCGGCGTCATAGAGGACGGCACGGCCATCGGCAACGGTCTGGCCACGGCGATAAACCGCCTGCGCGAGAGCGACTCGAAGAGCAAGGTGATAATCCTGCTCACCGACGGCGTGAACAACCGCGGCGAGATGGCTCCCCTCATGGCGGCCGACATAGCCGCCGACATGGGCATTAAGGTCTACACCATAGGCGTGGGCACGCGCGGTAAGGCGCCCTATCCCGTGGTCGACATGTTCGGCAACATGTCGTTTCAGCCCATGGACGTCGAGATCGACGAACAGACGCTCGAAAGCATCGCCGAGCGCACGGGCGGAAAGTATTTCCGCGCCACCGACAAGGAGAAGTTGCAGGCGATATACGACGAGATCAACACTCTGGAAAAGAGCAAGGTGGAGATTACCGACTTCACCGTCTATCACGAGGAGTTCCTCGCGTGGCTGCTGGCCGCGATGGCGCTGTTGCTGCTGGAATTCCTGATGAGTAACGTAATACTAAAACGCATCCCCTGATATGTTCCGATTTGCAAACGGCGAATTGCTCTATCTGCTCATTCTGGCGCCCCTGCTGGCGGGCGTCTATGCCCTCGCGGCGCGGCGGCGCAGGCGTCTGGTGGCCCGTTTCGGCAACCCCGAACTCGTGCGGAGCCTCATGCCCGACTTTTCGCGGGGCCGCATCCGTCTGAAGGCCGCCCTGTTCATTGCGGCGTTCGCGCTGCTGGCGTTGGCCGCGGCGCGTCCGCAATTCGGCTCCAAACTGCGCGAGGAGAAGTCGCGCGGCGTGGAGATGATGCTCGCGGTGGACGTGTCGAACTCGATGCTGGCCGAAGATTTCGAGCCCAACCGGCTCGAACGCACCAAATACGCCATCGGCAAGCTCTTCGACGGCTTGCAGCAGGAACGCGTGGGCTTGGTGGTCTTCGCGGGCGAACCCAAGGTGCAGTTGCCCATAACCTCCGATTACCGCATGGCGCAGGCCTTCGCCAAACGCATCTCGACCTCGCTCGTGGGCGAGCAGGGCACGGCCGTGGGCAAGGCGTTGCAGCAGGCTATGCTGGCCTTTTCGAGCCAAAGCGAAAAGAGCCGCGTGATAGTGCTCATCACCGACGGCGAGAACCACGAAGACGACGCCTTGGAGGCCGCGCGCATGGCCAAGGAGCAGGGCATACGCATCTACACCATCGGAATCGGCACCCCCGAGGGCGCGCCGATACGCGTCGGCGGCGATTTCGTGAAGGACGAGAAAGGCGAGATGGTGGTGTCGAAGCTCGACGAACGCATGCTGGAGCAGATAGCCGCGATTACCGACGGCGCATATGTGCGCGCGACGAAGCAGTCGATAGGTCTGGACGAGATCGTGCGGAGCATCAACGACATGGAAAAGAGCGAACTCTCGACCGTGCGTTTCGAGGAGTACAACGAGCAATACCAATACTTGGTGGCGGCGGCGTTGCTGCTCCTGCTGCTCGAAACGGCGATCCTCAGCCGCCGCAATCCCCGCTTGCAGCGTTTCAACATTTTCCGCGAGGACCGCTCGCCCGACAACGCATAACCCCTCCGCGCAGACGCAATGTCTGTTTTACGAATATAGTATCGGCATTCGGGCCGCAGCCTGCGGTGGCTTGCGTGTGAGCATTCGCGAACAATAGCGGGCCTCCGCGCGCCGAGGCTACGGCCCGCACGACTCTGCGAGTCGCAAAACTTTGCGGCTATAACCTAAACATCAA
>ERZ777305.428-NODE-428-length-69032-cov-9.878017_pt1 | contig 69032 bp, 68 predicted proteins | sample MGYA00374965_ERZ777305 | MGnify/ENA primary metagenome ERZ777305 (study PRJEB29328, sample SAMD00013331) | mouse gut metagenome | study: EMG produced TPA metagenomics assembly of the Metagenome analysis of fecal microbiota from mouse which was promoted...
GACCTCCTGGTCCCAAACCAGGCGCTCTAGCCAAGCTGAGCCACACCCCGCAAGGTATTAGGCGCCGAATTCTTCACAACGCATTTAACATTATATAATACTGTTTTTTTCCTGTCAACCTGTTTCTTTCAAATTTTTTCTAAATTTTTCTCTGTTTATGGCAATAAGGTTTTTACCTGAAATTTCCCTTCCCTGCCGCTGGTATTTTAAGCCTGCCCTACGAAACATAGTTGAGCGCATAGTGAACCTGCCCCTCAGCATCGATCTCCATGAGTACATAACTTGGTTTGCGGTTTTCCTGCCTCGGGTAACTGATACTGCCAGGATTGATCAGTGTGATGTCTTTTCCTATGTCAATCACTGGCTTATGGGTGTGGCCGCACATGACAATATCCACTTCCCTGGCCCTTCCTTCCTGCTTGATGGTCTCTGTATTCATGGCTATGTAATAGTGATGCCCATGGGTCAGCCATACTTTATACTGACCTATCATAAATTCCCTCTCCCTGGGAAGTTCGGAGAAGAAGTCATTGTTGCCCTGTACCATCATTACCGGACATCCCGCTGCCTCACTTATAATGTACTCGCTCCCTTCCACATCACCGCAATGGACCACCATATCAAAGGGGCCCGCCTGTTCCACGACTTTTAAGAAATTTTCATTATGGCGATGGGTATCGCTGACAATTAAAATCCTCATATCTGTTACCTGAACATCCTTTTCATAAGTTCTGGTTTCATCTGCGCTAAAGCCCGGCTGCGATGACTGATTGCATTCTTCTCCTCATCAGAAAGTTCTGCCGCTGTACGCCCATATTCCGGCAAATAAAAAATCGGATCATACCCAAACCCATTATCGCCTATCAGCTCATACCCGATTCTTCCTTCAATTGTACCCAAGGCAGTCACTGTCTCACCGTCAGGCCACACTGCTGCGATGGCACAGACAAACCTGGCCTTACGTTTCTCATCCGCAACACCCTCAAGACGCTTTAAGAAATCCCGGCTCTTTACGTCAAAGGGCGTCTCCTCTCCAAGATATCTGGCCGAATAAATTCCCGGCTCGCCTCCCAGACAATCGATTTCCAGGCCGGAATCATCTGCCAATACGACACAATCGGATGCAAATTCTGGCTTTTGAGCAAGTGCCTGCGCTACCGCTTTGGCCTTGATGATAGCATTTTCCACAAAGGTGGTGCCGTTCTCCTCTATATCAAGCAAGACTCCCGCTTCCTTCATAGACAAAATTTCCGCCTCCACATCCTGTAAAATTGCTCGAACTTCCCGCATCTTACCCTGATTGCCCGTGGCAAATATAATCTTATACATTTCCTTACACTTCTCCCTCGTAAGCCTTCATGACCGCGTTGTAGATTCCCTCTGCAATCCGGTTAATATAATCTTCCCGCTGCAAAAGGATGGACTCCTGCGCATTTGTCAGATACCCCACTTTCAAAGCTGCCGCCGGAACAGTGGCAGCGCTGATCACCTCATCTGTATCTGCCGCCTCCACCAGGCCATTTGCCTTGCCGCTTATGGCCGTAACTACCTCCCGCTCCAGAATATCCGCCAGCTCCACGCTGCCAAATCCAGGAATGAAATATCTGCTGTTATAAACTGCCTCCGTACCGTATATCTTGCTGTTCTCATCACCGCTGACCTCAAGGCGGATCAGCATATCCGCCTTGGTGGCAGCAGCAAGCTTCACCCTGTTTTCCGGTGCCGGGTTACTGTCATCCATTCTGGTATAATATACCTTGATATCAGTCTCATCAAACCTTGCTTTCAGTGCTTTTGCAATATCCAGCGTAATATCCTTAGCGGCAATACCATCTTGAATCACACCGCTCACCCCTGCACCATATGCCGGATCTATCACGATAACCTTTTCATATACTTCCTTCGAGGGCACGAATTCCACATACAATGTCTGCTCCTCAAAGATACTGCGGTATTCATACACCCCAGTCAATGAAAAGCGCAGGTAGATTCTGTTATTCTCCACCTCAAAATGTCCATCTACAACATTCTGGCTATTGCCATAGACGGCATTTTCCTCATAGAAAGTGTCGTAGTCTTTCATATTCTTACCCTGAATATTTACCCAGAGTTCCTGATCCATATAATGATTTTCCAGCGTCACTTCTTCCGCTTTCACAACGCCCGGCATTGGAATGCAAAAGTAATTCGTATTCTGTCTGTCCTGATCAATTGTAATATGGTTTTCATCCACCACTGCTGTCAGTGTACTTTCCTGTTCCTCCTGGGCGGATCGTATGACTTCATCCTGCGCCACATCCGCCACCACCACAATCTTGTTGGCAGAATAATATAACATCACGCTCATGGCTATCACCACGAACAGGATACAATATACTGCTGCCTTTTTCATAAACTTATTTTGCTGCATTTTATCTTCCGTTCCCGGTTGGCTTCGGCCCTATATATTGATAAAAATAGGTCCTCATCATGCCATTATAAATCTTTCTGTTCTTATCAGCCTTTCTGCCGATAGCTCCCTCTGCCTGCTCATAGGCAGTGATCAGATACATAGACCAGGCATCCAAAGCCTGATAACGCTCCCCCAGCGCCCGATACAAGGACTCCAGATTGTTCTTATCTTCCAATCGCTCCCCATAGGGCGGATTGGTCAGAATAAATCCATATTTTTTAGCATGGCTTAACTGCTCCACGCTCCTTTTCTGAAAATGAATCAGACGATCCACTCCAGCCAGTCTCGCATTGGCCCGGGCAATGGACACCATCTCATCATCGATATCATAACCCTGAATATCTGTCTGTACAGTAAGATCTACACGGGAGTCTGCCTCCTCTTTCACCTGATTCCACAGCCGACCCGGCACAATATGTTCCCATGCCGCCGCCTGAAAAGTACGGTTCCTGCCCGGAGCCATACGAGCCGCCATCATGGCAGCCTCAATCGGTATCGTTCCACTGCCGCAGAAAGGATCCACAAGGATCCGGCTGCCACGCCATGGAGTGAGCATCAGAAGCCCTGCCGCCAGATTCTCCGCAATAGGCGCCTTCGCTGTGAGTTTACGATACCCTCTCTTATGCAGGGATTCACCAGTAGTATCCAGTCCAACCGTCACTTCATCTTTCTTGATAAAGACCCTGACCGGATAGGAATCGCCGCTCTCCGCAAACCAATCCATATGATAGATACGCTTCATGCGCTCCACCATCGCCTTCTTCATAATGGACTGAATGTCAGAAGGACTGAAAAGCTTGCTTTTCACACTGGCTGCCTTGGCTACCCAGAACTTTCCTTCTCTGGGTATGTATGCTTCCCAGGGAAGTGACTTGGTCCCCTGAAAAAGCTCCTCGAAAGTTTCCGCATGGAAGCTGCCTATTTTAATAAGCACGCGTTCCGCACTGCGCAAAAAAATATTGGCACGGCAAAGCGCCTCTTTATCTCCCGCAAAAACAATCCTGCCGTCTTCCACTGACACGATCTCATAACCCAAATCCTGAATTTCTCTTTTTAAAACTGCCTCCAGTCCAAAGTGACAGGGCACAATATATTCTAATTTTTCCATAGATTTATTTTATGCTGTATCAGACTGGGTGTCAACCGGCTTTTATATAACAACGGATGCCGCTTCTCCAGACATCCGTTGCTAAACAGAAAAAGAGACGCTTCAAAGCGTCCCTTTTCCGATCAGACTGCAATTAGTTATTCTTCTGATTATTCTGAGAATTGCTGTTCTTGGAACTGTTCTTTGTGCTGTTCTGGCTGCAGTTGTTGTATTTATCCTGCTGCTTCTCGTTCTGATTATTCTGACTGTTCTGGTTGTTCTGGTTAAAATCGTTTTTAGACATCTTCCATACCTCCTGATTGATTTGATGTTACAGAAATAGTATGAGAGAATCCATGTAAACTTATTCAAACGACAAATAGGTCTTTAGTACTATATTTTTATTCAAAAGTACCAAAAGTACCCTTGGTACTTTGGTACTATTTTTGATTGCAATTTCTTTCAAATCATATATAATAATAGATGTAAACAGAGATACCCCTTCATTCTCAGTTTACAGACCCTTATATTAATTATTTATACTCCCCTCAACAGACCATTTACCCAAATGGTCTGTTGTATTTTGTATTAATTCTTCTATAAATTCTATAAACATTCCCCACGCTATCTATTACTTTGAAAAAGCTTGACAATCAGCGTAATCACCAGTACCGGAATCAGTATCGGCGCCAGAACCGATATCAGGGAAAATGCCACACCGATAATCAGCAGTACAAACACCGTAATAATCAGAAGAAGCAGCCATCCCGGCACACGGAATATCTTTCCGGCCCCTGCCATATCTTCTTCATAGGAAGCTCTTTCCCGGTTCTCATAATCACCGTTGGTCTGATAATGATACGTGTTGCTATAGGAACCTCCGGCCCCGTTGCCGACGACCTCCTCGTCGTAATTTAAATTTGTCCCTTCACTCCGTCCTGCCCGTTTATTGGCTTCGATGATGCTTTTGGCAAGAAGTCTGGGATCGCCAAGCCCTGACAGCACTTCCGCTTCACTTTTGCCTTTGCGGATCTCCATATCTATATATTCCTGATAATAGCGTACATTCTCAGTCACCTGGCGGCTGTTAAGCCCGCCGGCAAGCGCTCTTTGCAGTTTTTCCATAAATTCTATGCGGTTCATAGCATCTACCTTTTCTCCCGATTTACATGGTCTGGTCCATACCTCTTCCGTCGTTGAATTTCCGGATGTACTTTTCCGGTGTCCTCTTCATCTGTGCCATCGTCATGAAGGCTTGCAGCACCATGTCTTCCTTATTACATTGCCCCGTATTCTTTCCTGTATCCCTGCGCAGATTATCCTGTTCCATCTGCCACACATAACAGTCCGTCAGGGAATATCCCTCACATTTAGGGGTTTCAGGCAGTTCATGATGCTCCAGATAGTACACAAACGCATCATACAACTGCACATCCGTAAGCAGTTCGCCCCACAGTGTGTTACACCACACTTCGGATTGTCCGGCATATTCACACAACCGAAGGAGACCGTCATAGACTTTCAATCTGCTCTGATCAAAAATAATGGCTGACGACATGTCCTCTCCTCTCCTTCACGCAGATGATAAGCCCTTCTAACTATCATAGCTGCCCTGCGTTTAATCATTTTATCACAATTATCCTTGCTTTTCCATGTTCCTATTCTTAATTTTATATAAAATGGTAAATCCCTTGGAAAGCAGCCTTTACACGCGGAGGAATTTCTTATACAAAAACAGCGTCCCTTTATGAGACGCTGTCATCATCACTCTGTTTTCTATCATCATGCATTTAAATCTGCTACAGAATTTCCCTCATACACGTGCCCTTCCACAAAAATCTGTTCCACCAATGTGGTTTTGGGATGCTCGATCAGGCTGATCAGTTTCTCTCCTGCCTTCTGCCCCAGCTCCTTGGTATTCTGGGCAAGCGTGGTGAGTGTAGGTTCAATATGCCTTGCAATTCTGATTCCGTCATATCCAGCTACGGAAATATCCTCCGGAATCCGCAGGCCTCTTTCTTTAATCGCATTAATTCCGCCAAAAGCAGCAAAATCATCAGGATATATGATGCAGGTGGGCCGCTCTCTCAAATCGAGAAGCCTCATGGTTTCCTGATAAGTGGCCGCTGTATCCCTGTAAGGAGCCATACTGACATATACATCCGGAACCTCCATGCCCAGCTGCGCCGCAGTCCGATAAAAGGAAGAAAGTCTGCTCTGCGTAACTGACGAATCCGCCCCATGGATAAATGCAACCCTGCGGTGCCCTTTTTCATAAATATAAGTCAAAAGGTCCTGCATACCCTGCACATTATTTGACATGATCGCACAGGTATTATTAAAAATATGATCCAGGGTAACCGTAGGAATATTGCCCCTGACAAGCTGCATGATCTCCTGTGAATAAAAATCTGCGCAGACTATCGCAATCCCATCAAACCCCCGGGATCTGCAATGTTCCAGGTAAGATATCCGTTCGGACCGTGTCTTCGAGGAATTTATAAAGGTAATATCATATCCTTTTTCTTCCACAGTCCTCTTAAAACTATCCAGCACAAAAGCATAATAGTCATGTGTCAGACCGCTGTAAGCCTCCTCGGCAAAAAGTACACCTATGTTGTAGGTACGATTTGTTTTCAGCGCTTTAGCCATCGAATTGGGGAAATATCCCATCTCATCCGCGACCTTCTTTATATACTTTTTGGTCTCTGATCCGATATCGTTGTGATCATTAAGCGCCTTACTAACCGTCGCTACCGATACACCGCAGGCAATCGAGATATCCTTCATTGATACCATATTCAAGTCCCCTCATCACTTTGCAAGATTCGACAGTATTTACAAGAAAAATCACTTAACCGTTTTCGTACATTTAGTTTACAATATATTTTATACTTATGCAAGAAATATTTTATCTTTCTATCATTAGTTTTATTGATTTATGGCATGTATCAGAAAATATCCCCATACTAAATTTATATAAATTCTCGAAAGCTTATTGCATTTTTCTATTTTATTATATATAATTTTATTATTGTTATTAGTACTATGCTCTTTTACTTAATCGTTTTCGCTCTATAAGTTTTGTAAAGGCTGCACAGGCAAAGCAAATATCATGGAAAAGGAGAGTATACTTATGAAATTTGGTTATTTTGATGATGCCAACCGGGAATATGTCATCACCACGCCCAGGACACCACTTCCCTGGATCAACTATCTGGGCTGCAATGAGTTCTTTACGTTGATTTCCAATACCTGCGGCGGTTATACCTTTTATAAAGACGCAAAACTTCTGCGCATGACGCGTTACCGCTACAATGATGTGCCAAACGACATCAATGGCAAATACTTTTATATTAAAGAGGGGAACAGTATCTGGAACCCTGGATGGAAGCCAACCCAGACAGAACTTGACAGTTACGAATGCCGGCACGGTATCGGCTACAGCCGTTTTACCGGTGCAAAGAACAATCTCGAGGCTTCTGTCCTCACCTTTGTACCCATGGATGATAACTGTGAAATCAGCCAGGTAAAACTGACTAATGCAGGCGGCAGCACCAAGACCATCTCCCTCTTCTCTTATGTAGAGTGGTGTCTGTGGAACGCGGATGATGATTCCCGCAATTTCCAGCGCAACTTAAATACCGGCGAGGTGGAAGTGATCGGTTCTGCCATTTATCATAAGACAGAATACCGGGAACGCAGAAATCACTATGCGGTCTATGCGGTAAATACGCCTGTGGATGGATTCGACACGAGCCGGGATGCTTTCCTTGGCGCCTACCGCGGCGCAGCCAATCCGGAAGTTGTAGAGAACGGCCAGGCTTCCAACTCGGTGGCAAGCGGATGGTCCCCCATCGCCAGCCATCAGATCAATGTGACTCTGCATCCAGGCGAGAGCAAGACTTTCGTCTTCGTACTGGGTTATCTTGAAAATCCGGAGGACGATAAGTGGGAAGCGCCAGGCGTCATCAACAAAAAGCCTGCCCAGACAATGCTGGCAAAATATCAAACTGATGCTGATGTGGAGAAGGCTTTTGCCGCACTGAACGATTATTGGAACAACCTTTTATCCAAATACACTGTGAAATCCTCCAATGACAAGGTGGACCGTATGGTCAACATCTGGAACCAGTACCAGTGTATGGTTACCTTTAACATGTCACGGTCTGCTTCCTATTACGAATCCGGTATCGGACGCGGCATGGGCTTCCGCGATTCCTGCCAGGATCTCTTAGGGTTCGTCCATCTGATTCCGGACCGCGCAAGACAACGTATCATCGACATTGCCTCCACCCAGTTCCAGGATGGCAGCGCCTATCATCAATACCAGCCTCTCACCAAGAAAGGCAATTCCGATATCGGCAGCGGCTTTAACGACGATCCGCTGTGGCTGATTGCCGGCACTTCCGCCTACGTGCGCGAAAGCGGCGACACCTCCATCCTGACGGAAATGGTACCTTATGACAACGATATGTCCGCAGCGCAGCCGCTGATGGATCATCTGAAACGTTCCTTCGACTATATCGTCAATCACAAGGGGCCTCATGCCCTGCCCCTGATTGGCCGTGCCGACTGGAACGACTGCCTGAACCTGAACTGCTTCTCAGAGCATCCCGGTGAGTCCTTCCAGACTTTCGGGCCTTCCGAAGGCCCTGTGGCAGAATCCGTATTCATTGCCGGCATGTTCGTCAAATACGGGGAAGAATACGCGCAGCTCTGCGAGCTTATGGATAACCAGGCCGAAGCCGATTATGCCCGCGCCGAAGTGCAGAAAATGTACGACGCCATCTTAAAAGACGGTTGGGACGGAGACTGGTTTGTCCGCGCTTACGATGCCTACGGTCAAAAGATCGGTTCCAAAGAATGCGAAGAAGGACAGATTTACATTGAGTCCAACGGCTTCTGTCCACTGGCCGGCATTGGTGTGAAGGAAGGCCTTGCTCAGAAAGCGCTCGATGCCGTCAAGGAAAAACTGGATACCCAATACGGTGTGATGATTTTACAACCGGCCTATACCCGTTACCATCTGGAACTGGGTGAGATTTCTTCTTACCCGCCGGGGTACAAAGAGAATGCCGGTATCTTCTGCCACAACAACCCCTGGGTCTCCATCGCAGAGACTGTAATCGGACGCGGCGACAGAGCCTTTGAGATTTATCAGAAAACCTGTCCTGCCTATGTGGAAGAATACAGTGAGATTCACCGTACAGAACCTTATGTGTATTCCCAGATGGTTGCCGGGGCAGATGCAAAGTTCCACGGCGAAGCAAAGAACAGCTGGCTGACCGGTACGGCGGCATGGACCTTCGTGAACATATCCCAGCATATTCTCGGTATTTATCCCACACATCAGGGACTCCGTATCGATCCCTGTGTACCGAAAGGCTTTGGAGACTTTGAACTGACCAGGAAGTTCCGGGAAGGCACTTATCACATTAAAGTTGTAAACCCTGAGAATGTTGAAAAGGGTGTTAAATCCCTTACTGTGGACGGTAAAGAAGCGGCTGGCTGCATTGTGCCTTATGAAAAAGGCAAGGACAGTTATGATGTGGTAGTGACCATGGGGTGAAGTAAATCACATCTTATATAAAACAGATGCCAGACTTTGTCAGATTTATATTGACAGACAAGGGCAGAACCGAAATCTGGTTCTGCCCTTTTTCCTTCTAAAATACCATACACATCATCTTGTATGACGAATTTTTCTGACCACTAGTTTTCTAAAAAGACTTGTTTTTGAGAGAAAGATGTGACAAAATATGACTTAGCCAACTCTTCCCCTCGGGTATAGTTTGCTGACAAAATATGAAACAACGGAGTGCCTGCTGGCATTAGGATTATAGCAATGAGTCAATATATGTCTATCGGTAAAGTCTCAAAATTAAAAAATGTAAGCATCAAATCCCTGCGCTACTACGACCAAATCGGTATTTTAAAACCGGCCTTTATCAACACGGAGACCAACTATCGTTATTACACGATGGATCAGCTCTATCTCTTAGACGCAATTACAGTCTGCATTAAGTTGGGAATCCCCTTAAAAGATCTGAATAATTATGTGGAAAACAATTCCATTCATTTGCAGAAACTTCTCTATGACGGCAAGATCCTGGCAGAACAGAAGATTCTGGAAATCCATAACTGTCTGGGTACTCTGCAGGAAACTCTGCAGAATATGGCCAGTCCTGTGACCGGTCTGGCTAAGATTCCGGAAAGCAGGAGCGGTATTCTTCTGCCCGATGGCTTCTACCACAATGAGATCGTAAAGCGCAAAATGCTGACAGTTCCTTTGGAAGATATGGATATTCCCAAGTACTATGGCCAGCATATCCTGAAACTTTTTGTCACAGCACAGCAGCTGGGAACTGCTGTCGCCTATCCTTCCGGTGTACTGCATGAATACCGGGAAGGCATATACCAGCGTCACATGTTCCTTACAATAACAGGAGATGCTCCCACACTTCCGGAAGAATCTGAAAAAAGTGTCCGTACCATAGAAGAAGGTGATTTTGCCTGCCGGAGAATCTCTACCCATGTGTCAGACTTTGAGTCTATACGGGAAGAGATGAAAGAAGTCCTGAAGAGTGACGATTTCTGTATCATAGAAACAGATACGCTCTCCGAAAAGAACAAGAAGGACGGTTATCCTTTTGAATTGGAATATCGATTGTGATCTGCCGGCAATCAATCCCGCTTTAACCGGTACAGTATCTCCTCGAACGGCACGCCGTCTGTGGGCGGCGTCTCAAGTTCCAGAGAAGCCGTGATGCATTTCTTCACAAAGCCGGATGCCTTGCGCACCGATCTGTCAAAGGGCACATCTTTCACCGCATCTGCCGCTATGATTGACGCAAACACATCCCCTGTGCCGCAGCGCTCTGCCCCTGCTTTATGGATGCGGATAAAGCAGGAATGTACATCCGCTTCTGTTTCTCTGACATACACATAATTGGCGATAAATTCTCCCTGGGGAATCCCCGTTATGACCACTCGTGAGGGCCCCATAGAAGCCAGTTTCTCTGCCATGGCACTCAACTCTTTCTTCTTCCACCCCTTCTCCTGATAGGGTATATCCGTCAAATAACAAGCTTCTGTCAGATTCGGTGTGATGATATCCGCCAGCGCAACCAACTTTCCTAACTCCTTACATAACTCTACTGTATAGGCAGAGTATAGTCTTCCATGATCCCCCATAACCGGATCCACAATCACCAGGGTGTCTTCCCTGGAAAAATCATGAATAAAATGCCGCACAATATCAATCTGCCGCACAGATCCAAGATAGCCGGTAGCAATGCCGTCAAATTTCAGGCCGATCTTACCCCACTTCTCAATATAAGCCTCCATCCGGTCTGTATAGTCATCCATAAAAAAATCGGGAAAAGCCGTATTATTAGAAAAGATAGAAGTGGGAAGGGGACATCCCTGTACCCCCATATAAGAAAGAATGGGCAGGATTACCGTCATGGCACATCTCCCGTATCCTGCTATATCGTTAATCACAGCAATCTTTTTCTGCATCTTCGCGCTCCCTTCAACTTATCCCTGGCATACAATCGAGCAAGCTCGATCTAAGCAGAAGAATTACCTATATCATAAAACAGAGATGACACAACTGTCATATATAGTCATGCCATCTCATTTATTTTACTCTCATTTCTATTCTTTTACAATATCTTCCACCACTGCTGCTGCAACATTACCCTTCACGGCATCGGAAGCCTGCTCTAAGCCATTGATATTTACATTGCGGGTGACTTTCGCATCAAAGGTGCCCGCCTTCATGATATCCGCAAGGTCTATCCCCACAGTCTCCTTCATGGATTCAAACAGCTTCGCCATGACCGCCGGCACATTGCCCGCCATGTCTCCCACACCTTCAGAACCGCCAATGATTGTAATCTTATCAATCTGACTGAGGGGCTGGGAAATCCTGGCTGCAATCTCAGGCAATACCTCAATGAGCATCTCTGCCATTGCCGCATTGTTATATTTCTGGTAAGCTTCCGCCTTCTTCTCCATGGCCTCCGCCTCAGCAAGACCCTTGGCCCTGATGGCTTCCGCTTCGGCAACACCCTTGGCACGGCTTGCTTCCGCCTCTGCTTCACCAACCATACGGATACCCACAGCCTCCTGCTCTTTCGCAAACTTCTGGGCCTCTGCTGTGGCCTTTAAAGCATCCGCCTCTTTCTCACGCTCAAACTTCTCAGCCTCTGCCTTCTTCTGGCGTTCATACAGTTCTGCCTCCGACTGCTGCTGACGTGCGAATTTATCTGCTTCCGCTTTCTTCTTGACTTCCGCATCCAGCGCCTTCTCACGCACTTCTGCCTCTCTCTGCTTTAAGACTACTTCTTTCTCCTGCTTGGCAATACTTGCTTCCGCCGTTGCAATCTCAATGGTCTTTCTCTGCTCCTGCTCCTGAATGCTGTATGCCGCATCTGCTTCGGCACGCTTGGTATCTTCCACCTTCTTCAATTCAGCCTGCTGTAAGGCAAGCTCATTGTTCTTCTTGGCAATCTCTCTCGCCGCATTGACACGTGCGTCATTGGCCTGTTTATCGGCTTCCGCTTTCGCTACCGCGATTTCCTTATCGGCTTCCGCCTTGGCAATGGCTGCTTTCTTCTTAATCTGGGAAATATTATCGATACCCAGATCGTCGATGACACCGTTGCCGTCTGCAAAATTCTGCACATTAAAACTTACGATATCAAGTCCCATTGCCGCCAGATCCGGCTCCGCATTTTCCTTCACCAGTTCCGCGAATTTCTGTCTGTCACTGACCATCTCTTCCAGGCGCATACGGCCCACGATCTCACGCATATTACCTTCCAGTACTTCCCTGGCTATACCTGCTATATAAGGGGTATTCTGATTCAGGAAGTTCTGTGCCGCCCTGGCCAGCTTCTCCGGCTCAGCGCTGATCTTCACATTGACTGCCGCGTCCACCTGAATATTAATATAATCCGCCGTAGGCACCGCATTGGACGTCTTCACGTCAATGGCGATCAGTTTCAGACTCAGCTTATCCAGGCGCTCAAAGAAAGGAATCTTCACACTGGCTTTTCCAATAATCACCTTCTTGCGCAGACCGGAAATAATAAATGCCGTATCCGGCGGCGCTTTTTTGTATCCCGTAGCAACAACTACAATCAACAATACAATAATCAGTACCACGATCAGCTTCCAGATAATGCTCATTAACAGACTCATAACTTCCCCCTTTTCTTTTGTATGATTTTTTATTCTACTTTATCTTCTCCGGCTTCTGCGCATGCCATCTGCCAAGCGCTCCTGTCAGATACGCATAAATCTTGTCAAGCCCCACAGCCAACAGATAAATATACCCCACAGCACTGATAAACAGCAGTACCGTATTAGAACCGCTCATGACTGTCCCCGAAAAGTTGGGCAAATAGCGGTACAGGAACACGTGATGTAACAGATAATAAGCAAAAGAGTGTCTTCCAATGGTCGCAATCAGATGCTGTACCCGCCCGGACCGAATCCAGGTTGACACCTCCATCACAATCATATAAAGTGACACAGCAAGCATGAACACCACATGGTAAGCATTAAAATAATACCCTGACTGTTCCACCAGATATACCATGATATACAATCCCACACCCACTGCTGCGGCAATACGCCTGCCGATGACCACCGCTTTCTGATTAGGACTCTTTCTGATCATCTCAAACAGCATGCCCATCACGAAATACATACTGCACACAATCAGATTCTTCTCAATCATCATATCAAAAGGATTGTTGTACAAAAGCCAGATGCTGGCTCCCAGAAATACCGCCGGCAGAATATATTTACACTTGCACATAATAATTCTGTATAGCGGAAACAAGATATAAAGCATAATGATTGCCCCAAGGAACCATTCACCAATCATGTAGAAATTATCCACATACTCATACAGATAGCCGTCCATCCCGATCACTGTCAGAAGGAAATTTACTTTCGGCGCATTGGGCATGGATTTTGAACGGTAAAAAAAGTCAAGAAAAGCAAACAGATACGCAAGCCAGAACAATGGGAAAATCCCCAGAAATCTTTTCTTATAGTATTCTTTTAAAGACAGGTTCTCCTGATAACGGTGAATCAGCGCCGCCCCGGAAACCATAAAGAAACAGGAGACCGCAATCGGCGCCCATACAATGTGGATGATCCCCTGAAAAATTTCTATATAGGCCGCTTCGATACCGAGCGTCCTGACAGCTACAGAAAAATGATAAGATGTAATCATAAAGAATCCGACAATACGAATCAGATCCAGATAAAGCACACGTTCTTTTTTCATTGTGGCATACCACTCCTCATATACTTATGAATGGGTATAGTATACCACAATTTTGATATACTGTCACTGCCATATAACTTTTCATCAGCCTCACGTTTCCCCAGAAACATGACACATGTGTCATCCTATAAACTTTTTGCCTCTGTTCTCTTCAATGTGTTTCTGTTCCTCCGCACTGATGACACCGACAGCTTCCTCCACGGACTGATCATTTTCTTTTCGGTCATTCCCATCCCGATCATTCTTTATCAGTTCTTCATCCAGATTATCGATTTGAGACTTCGCCCCTTTTGCCTGCCTTACTTCCGTTATCTTACGCATGATCGTATTGACATCCTCCGGTGAGAACAGATCCAGGCATTTCATGAGACTGGTCATATCGTTCAGATCAATATTGACTGTGCCTACCGAAGTGCTCACATGAATCCAGTCCGGGTTAGAACTTCCGCCGATGGTGATGGTGTTGCCATACATCGTATCTTTGGTAATCGATACACAGACTCCGTTATGCCAGAAGTTCTCCGACACCGGATTTCCCGCTGTAGGCTCGTCCATCCGCCGCAGCATAATCCCAATGGAGTCTGTTGCTCCGCAGGTTTCTCCCGATGCCAGATATTCGTCTGCCTTCTTTAATTTAGAGGCAAAGCTGCCCTCACTGCCATCCCCCTTTAAACCTGCCTTCTGCCGAAACGTCACGGTATCTGCATATTGTTTAATCTGTGCGGCAGTGTGATTCGTGGTGTCTATATATCCATATCCCTTAAATGGATTGTTTCCAATCATTTTGACCCCTCCCTTTTTCAGACATGATAATCGCATCTCAATGCGCTGTTTACTCTAATTCACCTGATGAAGGCCCCTCTATCGTCTCAAGCGCAAACCGCTCTATCACATGTTCCGTTTTCTCCGGCACCTTCTTCGTATCTACCTGATAAGCTTCCAGTCTGCCGTCCTCGTACTTGGCCTCCACATAGACCTGTGCCTCTTTACCCTGAATCTTGCCTTTCAGCGTATAGCCTTCCGTCACCGCAATCTGAACGTTATCGCTCTCCTCGTAACTCATATGTTTTACCTCCACAGTCTGTAAAGCCTCCGTCAATGCCGTAGAGTTCACCCGTATGCCCGGACCTGCTCCAATCCTTCCCATACCGGACTTTTCTTTCACCTTTCCCGCCTGGGATTCCGCACCTGCGATATCCTCTTTTTCCTGATTGCGGTATTTCATATTCTGTCTCAGTCTCTCCTGAAATCCCTCTGCCTGCTCGGATTTCCTGGTGTTTGGATACTCCGGCATGACACCGCCTCTTTTTACCTCCTGTATGCCCATGTTCTACGGCCTCCCTTCCGTGAGAATTTTCTTAACTTCCTCCCTGCCCCTGCGCAGCCTTGTCTTGATCGTCGCCTCTTTTTCATTCAGCACACTGGCAATCTCATGGATTGTGTAATCCTCATAATAAAAAAGGTAGATCGAATTCCGGTAATGTACCGGCAGCTGCAGCACCGCCTCAAGCGTCCTGTCATCCTTGACCTGGTAAGGCAGATATATATTTTGCGCAGCTGTCGCAAAGGACTCGTTCCATGGCACTGTCCTCTGATACCAGCCGCTCTTTAAAATATCCAGACAAATATGAATGGTGGTTCGTATGAGCCACGCTTTCTCATGCTCCTTATTCAGAATCGGCTTCTCATCCTTCATATAGCGCAGAAAGGCTTCCTGCACCGCATCCTCGGCGTCCGCCCGGTTCTTCATGTTAGAAAAAGCAATTCGATACAGCATGGACTGGTACTCCTCCACCAGATAATTCCATCTCTGCTCCATCCCCTCGTAATTCCCTCTGTTATTCTATAGATATCTACATCTTAACATACTTCTTTTAGCCCTCCTATATACAATACGAATCAGAAAGGCTAAAAGTTTCATGAATACAAAGACAGGAAACCTTTTCCTGATTTCCTGTCCCGTCATATCAATTCGAAAGAGCACCGCTTATTCAATTTTGCAAATTACACTACATTCCCCCGGATTCTTCACATCGCCCAGCAGTCCCTGATACGTAACCTCTACCTTATCACCCACTGCGATAGGCAAATCTCCTTCCACGATTTGAGCGTCCTTTAATAAAAAATAATATGACAAACCATCACCCGGATCCTTAATCGTAATCGTGTCGTCTGTATACTCTTCTACAATTCCTGTAATCGGATCAGCCACTGTGTTTTCTTCCTGCTCCACAGACTCTGTTTTTCCAGCCCCCACATCTCCTGCATCTACTATTCGTACCTCCACCGCATAGAAAACATCATTTTCAAACTTACCTTTCAAGTCAACCCTCATATATTGCTGCAGATCCCGAAATCCCGCCTTTTTATCCTCATGACTTTCCCCATTATCATAAATGGTTCTCACATAAAATCCAGTATCATCATCAAAAACCACCTGAATCAATTGGGAATCCGGAATAGGCGCATTCGAGCTTGGCGTACTGTTGGACAAAGAACCATCCTCGAGAATTTTTACTTTAGTCTCCGCAATATAAAACGAATCCTCTGCAATCTTCCAAACCTTGCCTTTGAAATCTGCATCACAAGCAGCGGCAATTTCCGGTTCCAAAACCTTCCATTTTCCCGCAGTATTTTCCTGTGGTTCCTCTGTATCTGCAGCATTTTCCTCTGACAGCGCATCCTTTGGTTCTTCCGATAATACCTGCTTCTCCTGTTTATCAGTAACATATTCATGTGTAGTACCGCATCCTGCTAACAATATGTTCCATGTACAAACGATACCAAGTAATATAATCATCTTTTTTATCTTCACAATCACTGACTCCTTTATCAATTTTCTTCCTGTCATATCTGGGTATATCCAACATGCCCCACCATACCGCAGCCATGACAGACAAACCGCAGAAAACTCCCTGCATTCACAGAGAGTTTTCCAGTTTTCTATTACTTCGTGCCCATAACCTCTTCTGCCATGTCAAACATATCATCGGCAGTTAAGTTTAAATCGAATCCTATGAGCTGATACTGGATACCGTTTTTCGTCCACTCCACGACGGCGCTTTTCTGCATTTCCACTGTATCACTTCCGAAGGAAATAAAATAGTTACCCTTCTCCTGATTTGTCTTATCTTCCGCTGTCAGTTCATAGTCTGGCGGAACAAACTTATAAGTTGCACTGTCAAAATATAAAGTAACGTCCCCACATACTTTCGTTGCCTCTGCCGGCTTTGAACGTGCATAACTCTCTGCTGGTTTCTCAATATACAGACTCACTGTCGGTTCTGCATCCCTGGCGTATTCGATACTCATAAATTTGTTTGTGTACACCTTATTCCTATCCTGATCTCTGCCCTCTGACTCTCCTACTACTGCTTTGGCGAATGTGTAGCCGTTTGTAAACTGCTCCACGGAATCTACCTGATACCCAAGTTTCTTCTCCTGTTCCTCCATCCCGCTGTAACTATTACAGCCTTCACGCCAATCAGAGTGTGAACTTAGAGATACTGCATGCCCTGCAGCAAATGCGCCGCCTGAAATGAGCAGACATCCAACTGCCACGCCGATTATTATTTTTTTAGCTGATAAATGTTTCATACTTTTTGCCTCCTGACTTGTTAGAATCTCTTCGTCAATCCTGTCTTTTAAGTCCTGGGACGCGGTAAGACCATCACATTCCAAGGTCAACACATCTTTTATTGTATCTTCCCAACTGTCTCTTTGATTCATATGCAACCTCTTTTCTTTACGATACCCCGGAAACTGTCGTTCGAAGCTCCGTCTTTAATACCGATTTAAGCTTCTTTCTGGCCGTGTGAAGCCTGGACTTTACGGTTCCCTCCAGACATCCCACTATCTGCGCGATCTCACTGATCTGGTATTCCTGATAATAATAGAGCACCACCACTGTACGCTGTTTGACCGGCAGTTTCCTGACTGCCTGGGTTATCGCTTCTGCTTCCTCCTGCATGATCACCTGTTCCAGAGAAGAAAGGGTTCGACCAGTATCCATTTTCTGTGTCACCTCATCGTCCGGCAGTTCCCTGCTCTTTTTCCTGCCACACTTATAGGCCGTCCGCACAAGAATCTGCATCATCCACGCCTTAAACCCGCTGTCATTCTTAAGTTCCTTACAGTGCAGATAGACTTTTACAAAGGTGTCCTGTACCACATCCTCACTGTAAGAATAGTCGCCTGTGATCAGATATGCTGTATGGAGTGCCATATTCTTGTACTTTTCGTAAAGCATGTCGAAGGATGCCTTATCACCCTTCTTCATCTGCTTCACCAACATTTCTTCAGTCAAATTACCTTTCCTCCATATTTCCATTACGTTCACGACAGGTTTTCTACCTGCCATATTCGGTGCACCTACTTATAAGAGTCTCTGAGTTGTCTGAAGGTTCAAAAATTTGAAAAATTAATTTTGCATTACGCAGAAATGATATGAAAGGAGAAATCTTTGACAAAAAAATATCTGCCAACGGCTTATTTGCAGCCATTGGCAGATACTCTCATATGCTTTCTTTCAACTATCCGAAATTTACATTACCAGCGCCATGCCAATAAAGAAGCAGACCATAAAATACAGGCCGATAAGCAGACCAATGATAGATGTAACCAGCCCTGCAATCGCTAATCCCTTACCATCATATTTCTTACTCAATGTGATAATGGAACAGATCAGACCAGCGATACTTAATCCCAAATCCACAAACGGGAACCAGAAAAGCACGATACTTGCAATACCACAGATCAAAGCCGCCACAGCGACCCCACTGTGATTGCTGGGCAAGGCATCGTACACTATAGGACGTACCGGCTGCGCATAAGGTGCCTGCTGAGCAAACTGCTGCTGGTTATTATACTGCTGCTGATTATTATACTGCTGTTGATTGCCGTAAGGCTGCTGATTATACTGCTGGTCGCCATAAGGCTGCTGATTATAATTCTGATTGTCTTCCACGTTATTTCTCCTCTCCATTCTTCTATGTATGCTCTCTCACTATACCAATACTGTCAGCTGAACCACCGTCCAGATAGCCATCAATACAAGAAATCCGATAAACAATGCCAAAGCACCGCCGTATTTTCCTTTTAAAGCAAATTTATATGCAAATATAGCTACGAAGACTGCAAGACAAATTCCTAAAGTACTTGCACAGAAGATACCTGCAATCGCACAGATTGTTACCATCACATTAATCCACACAGGCACATTTCTAACCGGCTCATACGGTGTACCATCATCCATGTATACCCCGTTCACGGCAAGCCTTACATTATTGCCGATTACCACCAGGTTGCAATCCGCACCCGGCATACTGATCTGGACATCTGCCAACATTACGACCCAGTTCTTGGATTTGCACTTATAGGTATCATTGTCGACCATATACTTAGCACCGCCAAAACCGCCGGCCTTGTAGGTAATATGATGCATGTTACCCATATTATCAGTTACATTCCATTCTCTCTTCATGCTTCTCCTCCTCACAGCATATCTCTTCATTCATCCGGCAGCCAGTCTGTCACCGATTCAGCCACCTATTGTATCTATCATACTGTAAAGTGTGTCTCTTTGCAAGAAGAATGTGCCAGGATCCGGCTGAACCCTGGCATTTTTCCTTAAAGTGGTATTTTTTCTATCTTGAGACGATATCTGTACCTGGCCGGCTGATTCCTATGTTCTGCCGGAAGTAAATTCTGATACCGTATGATGCTGAATACGAATCCCATCAGGACAGCCCATACACAAATATCTGTGCCGCCATAGGAGAGAAATGGAAGATTGGCGCCGATAGGCAATCCCCCCAGATTGCTCATCAGATACCCCGCAAATTCCACCAGAAATACCATACAGCATCCAGCGCCGGTTACCCGCCCAAGCTGGTTCTTCTGGCGCAGACACCTGTACAGGAAATAGCCCATGCAGACCAAGAATATCAGGCAGACCATGACACCAGGCACAATGCCATATCGCAAAAACAAGTACAGTAGATTACCGTCGTCCGCAGAAAAAGATGCATCCAGATGACTTACCCCCATATAATTTTCTACAAACTGCGCCGCCGCCTCAGGATTTCCCCACAAACTGCACCGACCAATCCATCCCCTGATCATCACTGTATAATAACCAGCACCACCCGCATCATCATAGGGGTGCAGGATTGCCCGGATACGCGCTGCCCGGAATCCGTTCTGCTGCAGCATATAGAATACTGCCAGACAAAATGCCAGCAAAACACTGCTCCACAGCCCGATCAGTTTACCGCTTCTTTTATCCCCATACCAACCGCAGATCACAGCCATACTGAGCATCATCAGCAAAACACAGCCAAACCGCAGACCGGAAGTGCTGGTTACTCCCATATAGCCTCCTCCCAAAATGCCCAGGCTTGCCTGAAACAGGACTAACCAAAAAATACCGCCTGCAAAACCGGCGCCGCCCCGTCCTCGATTCCGGTACAAAAGACTGGCATAAAGCGGCAATAGCAGATACTGCTGATTCGTCGTAAACATCCGATACATCCAAAATTCACGAAAGATCAAAAAGTTTTCCATCCCTAAGATCAAAAATACAAAACCAATAAACCAGGGTGCATGTCGCAAAATAACCGTATAATCTATCACACAGACCAAAACACCCAGGATCACCGCCACGAACAACGCTGCTAACAGCCCTCTGGAAATACCGGAAAATATCCCCAGCGCTGCCGCTGCCTCATTCTCCCCAATCTGCACCCTCATCACCTCTTTGTTCAGAGCAATCTGCAGACTAAGCCCCAGCCCACATAAAAACACCAGCATAAGAATCATCTTCCAGTCTGTCCTGGGCCTGTGAATCTGGTCCATGGAAATGCCCACTTCCACCGGGTTCCCCATCTGGCGCACCGCTTCCTGCTCTGCCTGTGCCTCTGACATCCCCTGTTCTTTGTAATAGGCCGCCTGGTCCTCTATATGCGCCTCCAGTTCCCGCGCCACCATGTCACGTGCCCGTCTTGCTCTGATCTGTGACGTGGCTGCTTCTATGTATTCACACATATCCATAAGCCAGCCCTCCAATCACACCTTCCACGCCGGCGGTATATTCTTTCCACTCTTCCTTCTTCTTCCTCAGGAAATGATTTCCCTCTTTGGTAATACTGTAATATTTCCTTACCTTTCCGGACACCTCCCGCTCATACGCCGTTACCAGATTCTTTTCTTCCAGAGAGTGCAGCAGCGGATACAAAGTTCCCGCCTTGAGCTCAAACACCTGATTCGACCTCTCCCGCAGCGTTTCGATCATCTCATATCCATACAAATCCCTCTCCTCCAACAGCTGCAACAACAGCATTGCCATACTGCCGGACACCAGACTCCTGTCCACCGCCATAACCTCTTCCTCCTTTTCTTCCATACTGTCAAAACATTCTGTATCCATGGAAACCAATCTTCTTCAGATATCCATACATGGCAAAATATATAGGTTGCCTATATAGTATTATATATAGACAACCTATATATGTCAATACACATGACGTTCTCTTCTTAAATAAATCAATGAGACCTCATACTGTCATCCGGCAACCTCTGTTCCGCTTTTATACATAATCTCTCTTCGCCGTCACCTTCACACAGATGACAATTGCCACTGCCCATAACACCAACGCTGCTGCCACTGCAACGGCTCCCACCCGCATCAAGCCGCTGCCCATATCCTTCATCATGGAAATATCCCCCATCACTTCCATATCATCCATAAGATACATCATGGAAAAAAAGGATGCCATAGCCGGCGCTACTCTCACAATCCCCAGCAGCTGCGGCGCCAAATGCTCTCCGGCAAGATAAAGAATCAAAAATTCCAGTGTGATAATCAACATACAAAGCGCCAGAAGAAACAAACAAACGGTACCCGTCCATGCTTCTATTTCCTGTCCCCTCAACCGGTAGATCACCACAAAGATTCCGCTGCATACCAACGCAAACCCCACAAATGACATGCCATACAAAAACCGTCCCAGCACTCTTTGCCTGACCGTGGAGGGCAGCAATACCAAAAACCCCGCATCTCCTTTTCTGCAAGTGCCAAAAGGCGCAGTGGAAAAAATAATCGCCACAAATATCATATAAGAAAACGGTACCACAATCGAAAATCCCTGTCCCCACAAAAATAATGCTATGACAACGAACAACGGCATAAAATAAATCTGCTGTTTCACCTTAATATAATCTATCATCATAAAATGAATCGCTTTCATTCTGAAATCCTCCCTATCTTCCATCCTTAATATAGTGCACCACAATCTGATCAATGTTTGGCTTCTCATAATGGAAGTCACCGCAAAGCAGCCCCGCCTGCTCACTGGGTAAAAGTGCCTCAAAACCATAAGCATTATCAACCACTCCGATCAACGCCTTTTCCAGTTCCGCCGATACCGCACTTTTTTCCCCTTTTATCAGGAGATAATTTTCAATCAGTTCGTCCTTGGCATCATAGAGTACCGTCCGTCCCTTATGGATAAAGTAGATATAGTCTGCAATCTGCTCCAGGTCGCTTAAGATATGGGTGGAAAATATCACGCTGCGCTCGCCGTCCATCACATATTCCTGTAAAATCTGCAGAATCTCTGTGCGCATCACCGGATCCAGTCCATTGGTGGCTTCATCCAGCACCAAAAGCTTTGTGTCCCTGGAGAGCACCGACGCAAACATCAGCATGACTTTCATGCCTCTGGAAAAATCCTTAATGGACTTCTTCTCGGGCAGTTTCCACCTTTGCAGGAATCCATCAAACTTTTCCGCAGAGAAGGTGGGGTAAAAGTTCTGAAGCACCTTCCTGATATTTTTCACCCTGAAATTATCGGGAAAATAAAACTCGTCTCCAATATAGCCAATCTGTTCTTTATATGCCACCGCATTCTCCTCACAGCTGATTCCGGCAATGCGGATTTCCCCTTCTGTACACTTACAGATATTGGTGATCAGATTGAGGGTGGTACTCTTACCGGAGCCATTGGGCCCCACATAGCCCATGATATAACCCTTGGGCAATGTAAAATTAATATTCTGCAGGCTAAATGTCTTATAATGCTTAGACAGATTCTTCACTTCTAACAATTCCATATGATTCCTCTCCTATCTTTCCAGTAAATTCTTAAAAACAGTAAGAAGTTCTTCCTCGGACATTCCCATGGTCCGCGCCGTCTCTATGGCGGTAGTAAGTCCTTCCTCGATCCGCATCAGACTCTGCTCCTTCAGCAGGTTATTATCCATGGAGAGTACCACACTCCCCTTGCCCTGCATACTGGCAATAAACCCTTCCGCTTCCAGCTCATTGTAGGCGCGGGTGGTGGTAATGACACTGACGCCCACCTCCTTTGCCAGCTGTCTGATGGATGGAAGGGTACTGCCTTCCGGAATCCGGCCATTCAGAATCTGCTCCTTAAGCTGCTCCCTGATCTGCGCATAGATTGGCAGCTCGGATTGATTTGATATGATAATTTTCAATGGTCAACCTCCTTGCACGCCCTGTCGTCACAGTTAGTGCTTCATAAGTATATACTGTATATATATCATTATATACAGTATATGCAGTTTGTCAATAGTCATGTAAACAAAAAGATGCGGGAATATTTTCCCACATCCTGCATTATCATCTTTGATTCATTTTCTTTCAAGAATCGCCCTGTTCTTCCATTCCCATCAGCAAGGGGATGAATGTTTTCAAATTTGACATGAAAGTATGCTGCCGCTGTCAGAATTTTTGGCTCTCGAACTGTTCAGTGCCTCTGCAAGCCGGGCATCTGTCTGCACATTCTTACGCCGCCATAGTTCCACTGCCTTTTCGTAGATAGTCATGGAACCCTCCTTAGATAAAATTTCAGCGGGAACATCCTTATCAGATGTTCCCGCTGGCTCTAAACCGTGCGCTAGAGGATTCGAACCCCCGACCTTTTGGTCCGTAGCCAAACGCTCTATCCAGCTGAGCTAAGCGCACTCAGTGTGCCGAAGGAATTTCTGTCATGAAACAGATACCTTTAGCAACACAAGAAATTATATATAGTTTTAGGGCAAATGTCAAGGGGATAAAAATTTTTTTTGCTTCCATTTTACTTCTTCGGCAACCTTTTCGAACACTGTTCTCACGCTTCTCTGCCGCTAAGAAGTACAAGAGGCTCCCTTTTCAGGCTCTTTTGAATCATCGTGAATGCAATGCCCGCCGCCAGCACCAGAATCGCCGAGCCAGTCACCGCACCCACGCGCCAGTCGCCGGTGATAAGATAAGTGGTCGCCTCCTCATCCTCCGAGATACTCATCATGCCGGAGCTGTACCTGCGGTCAAAGCGCTCCACCTGTGTAACCTTTTGGGCGGCAGTCGTGGAACAATAATACCCGCCTATACTCCCAATGATACAGCCGCACAGTACAATCAGCAGAATCCCGGACAGAAGCGACGCCGCACACTGTCCCTTACTTAACCCCAGAGACCTTTCTATGGCCGTCCGGGTGCTTTGTTTCGTGATAAACATATGACAGAAAAAAATCAGCACACAGACAGCACTGACAGCCCCCGTCACAAGCAGGATAATCGCCATCCTGTTCATCCGCTTTAATCCGGCTTCCAGTACGGAATAGCCTCTGTCGTAAAAGGTAATCTCCAATCCGTCAATACCCTGCTGTTCCCACAGGCTTTTCCAGTGTTCAATCGTTCCATTGGGTATCTCAAAAGACGTGGTGTAACCTCTCATATAGCCCGGTTCTGCAATATTCTCACTGTCGCTGTTCTCCATGGAGGATTTCGGTATGATGATCTCATTATAGGCCATCCGATATCCATGTCCCTTTGTACTGCCTCCGGGCAGTACATCATAGATGCCGCAGATTTCCCAATACCCATCTTCAAATACTGGATAAACATCTCCCTTGGCTGTCAAGTATCCCTCTCCGCTTATGTATGCCGATTTCGTATAATTGGCAGATCGAAGCGGCAGATGCAGGATATCTCCCACCTCAAATTCATTACGCCTGGCAAATTTACGGGAGATCAGACAGACCTTCTTTCCCTCACGGTAATCCTCCTCTGTAAATCCTCTTCCCTGTTCCATGAAAATGTTCCCATCATAGAACATCGGAATCAGATCCGTATTCTCCGTGGCAGTGACAGGCACAGACTTCCAGTATCCTATCTCAAATTCCTGAATCAGCGCCTGCCAGTGTTTCCCCTCCTCAGTCTCATAAAATCCAGGCGTGACTTCCGCTATATAGTCCCCGGAAAGATCATTGGGAATCCTGCTGCCGTCCGGTCTCGCCTGAGTACTTATAACCCCGGAGCAGGGAACAAATTCATTGGGGCCCGGATCGGGAGACTGCCATCCATGAGGCAGCCCGTCGATCAGACACATAATATAGGTTTTATCGGCATACATCATCTCAGGAGATGGATTATTGTGATCGCAGTAATTGAAAAAAGGCGCATTATACCGATAATAGCTATATAGTATATTCTTAATTTCCATCTTAATCGGTCCCGCCGGTATCCCGTCCTCCACAGGAGATGCCTCCACAATCATCGGATTACTCACACCCTCGTTATAGTCTAACAACAGATAATCCGGCACATATGCGGCATACCACGCCCGTGTCTCAGGCCCGCTGATATAATCCGCACCCTCAAAATCAAGGACAGACAAAGGGATTACATCACCATATTCCTTACGGTTATAAGTCGTGTATTTTTCACGTTCCCAATCCCAGCTTTCATCCTTGATAATCTGCACCGGCTTCTGCTCCGCCGTCGCAATGGTCTGAAAAAGACTCTCGAAATAAACCATATTCTCCCTGCACATCTTCCAGAGGCCGCCGCCTGTAGAAAGAAGCGCCGCCGCCATCCCTGCCAACAAGAAGAACAGCACGGTCTTTACCGGTGTCCGCAACAGTCTGAGCAAACTCTTACGCAATACCATCATGCATCACGCTCCTCCCTTGTCAGATGGCCGTCCCGCATCCGATAGACGCAGTCGGCCTCCTTCGCCACCTCAGGGTTATGCGTGATCACAATGACCGTATAGCCTCTGTCGTGGGCTGCACGTTTTAAAAGTTCCACGATATTTCTCTCATTCTCGGAATCCAGATTGCCGGTGGGTTCATCCGCTAACAGAATTTTACCTTCTGACGCCAGTGCACGCGCTATAGCCACTCTCTGCTGTTCCCCGCCGCTCATCATTTTGGGGAATTGCCTGCAGATTCTATCCGCCAGTCCCACCTGCGCAATCAGTTCTTTTGCCCGCGCACGCGCTTTCTTCTTCGTGATTCCTTTTAATTCCATGGGATAACTCACATTCTCAAGCGCTGTCAGAAGGGGAAAAAGATGAAACGCCTGATACACCACCGAGACCACGTCCCGGCGATAATGATCCCGGTTCATCTTACGAAGGCTTTCACCTTCCACAAGAATATCACCGCTTACCGGCAGATCAAGACCAGCCAACAGAGACAATAATGTGCTCTTACCGCTTCCAGACTCTCCCACTATGGCATACATTTTCTCTGTCTCAAAAGTGCAGCTCACATCTGTAAGCGCCTGGATCGTCTGATACTTTGTGCGGTAAGAATAGGTTACCGCCTCCACTTTCACTCGTTCCATATATACCCTCCCAGTTCAACCATCGCACTATTCTCCTGCGCTCAACACTTCCATCACACTTAGGGAATGGAAGGACCACAGCGCTCCTGCGCTTCCCGCAATGAACGACAACATAAACACCGCATCTGCAAACAGCAGCACGATACCGCTCACTCCGCCCGAAAGCAAAAGCGGCAGACTCACCGCTGCACATGCCAGAATCTCCAGCAAAACATGTTCCAGCAACAGAAGAAAAAAGCAATATCCCCATCCGGTTCCCACCGAGCGCATGGTAGCGTACTCTGCCTTTCTTCCCTGAATGAGCAGATAACTGCAAAGATACCCCACAAAAACAATGATTACAATTATAAAGGGCAGCATCCCCATCAGGATTGCCATTGTCTCCCGCAGGTTCTCCGCTGCATTGATAAAGATGTCATCCCTGATTGTAAGCGCATTGCCGTCGTACTGGTATTCAGCATCTCTGGCCACCGGCAATAATCCGATATCATGCATATCGTTCTTGCACTCGTTGAGACGGAAAGGGTCTCTTACCCGAAAAGAAGCAGCATCCGCCTTAAATTCAATCCCCGCTTCATGGTAAATATCGCGAACGTTCTCAAAGGGCAGAAGAATTCCCGGCTCCACAAAACTGCCAAGATATTCTTTGATATCCATTACCCCTACAATCCTGTACTTCTTCCCAGCCACAAGAGGATCAATAAAGATTTCGTGCCCTGAACTCAATCCGTCTCCATACCGGTAATAAAAAAATGTCAGTGTCACTTCATCGCCAAGCTCCAGCCCGTTTTCTTCCATCATCGCGGCATCCATGACACAGGACGCCTCATGTGAGCCAAAGACACTCTCATCCTCCTGATCCAGAAACTGAATCTCCTCCTGCTTTAAACCGGAGACAGCCGCAATATCATTGATGCCTGCCGCCAAATAATTAAGATTCCCTTCCCATTCTTCCGGTGTAAATTCCCCAAAGCCGGCCCGTAGCTGCACGCTGAAAACTCTGTCTGTCACCTCCTCAGAGGCAATGATGCCATCTATCGTCTTCTCCTTGATCGCCAGACCGGTATCCTGGGAACCCTCCAGATTACTGATTCTGCCGGTAACCTCCATCGCCTCAGGAAGCGACAGAAGCTGATTCCTCGTGCTTTCGATGTTTCCCGCATAAATCACTAGCAGAATGACTGTCAGCATGCCTATCACCACCGCCAGGAGGCTCTTGGCATAGTGCCTGGTCAGATTACGGCTTGCAAGATAAAACGAAAGTCTACTGTATACGCCGAAGTTCTGCATAACACTCCCCTTCCTCCCTGCTCATGATAAGTTCCAGTGTATCGATACGGCTGCCATTTTCATCCGTATACAGGAGACGAAAAGATACCTTACCATCTAATTTGGGATTCCCATCATAATGAGCCCAGTAAATCCCCCCTCTGGTAATATGGATATAATCCTCTCCGATTGCACCATACTCCTTCTCAAACAAATATCCTTCGGGCAGTTCCAGATACAGGATACACTCCTCTGCTCCGGATTTATATGTTCTGATCAACCGCTGTTTCTCTCCCACTTCCAGTCTGTTCCAACCCCCATCTTCTGCGGCTGCATACACATAAATACCTTCAAATGAATTCTCAGGGTTAATTCCCCATGGAAAAAGTGTCAATGCCACGATTAGACAGAAGGCCGCTGCCAGCTTTAGCCGTCGTCTGCCACATACAATCCTCTTTTGTTTTGCATCACTCTTTGCAAGAATACGTGCCCTGTCCGCCTCCGACAGAGTGAACTTCTCTGCCGCATTCCGCAGCCGTTCTTCCCACTGTTCAGCCATCTGTCCCACCTCCCACTTTCTCCTTCAACTGTCTGCGGCCCCGCTCCAGACGTTTGCGCACCGCAGCCTCCGTAATCTTAAGGAGGCCCGCAATTTCACTGCTCTGATATCCTTCCACATAGTGAAGCATCAGTACTTCCCTGTATTTGCCGGGAAGCTGCAGCAACTGCTCCATCACTTCCATGTCTTCATGCTTTTCATAATAGGAGGATAACTCCTCCATGGAAACATCCGGATGATTCCGATAAAACCGCAGGCGATTCTTACAGCCATTGATGGTCACTCTGAGCAGCCATGCCTTACGGTGCTCCTCCCCCTCAAATGCCTTCCTGCGTTCCATATATTTAATCAGCGTATCCTGTACCGCATCCTCCGCATCGTACTGATTCTTCATCATCACAAACGCGGTACGGTAAAGCATATTGCCGTATCTTGCAAAAACAGCTTCCACGCTCTCCGGCGCTTTATCCCCCGTATCCAACCTATCACCGCCTTTATAAGTAATACACCCAGCCTCCCGTGATTGTGACATTTTTATTTGTTTAAATAATCTTATCAAGAATGTGATTCTATAAACCAAAAAGAGCCGCTGCATAGATAATCATCTATTCTGCAACAGCTCTTTTCTCTATATTCCGCCGGACATTAAATCATTTATGCTGTGTCCGTCTGCTTTTTAATACTTACTGAAATCTCCGTCCAGGGAAATAACCGGCTCACTATCGTCATAAGACGAAGAACTATCTGCGTAACTGCTAAAACCACCGCCCTGAGAGCCAGCTGCCAGCTGATATTTGCCCATAAGATTCCGGAGGGTAACCGCCTGGTTGGAAAGTTCTTCGCTGGCTGCCGCACACTGCTGGCTGGTAGCCGCATTGGTCTGTACAACGGTAGACACCTGAGAGATTGCCTGGTCAATCTGGGAGATTGCCGTAGCCTGGTCATTGGAAGACAAGGTAATGTTGCTGATCAGGCCTACGATCTCATCAATGGAACCTACGATCTCATCGAGAGACTTCGCTGTATCCTGTGCAATCCTTGTACCATTGCCTACCTTATGAATGGTGTCATCAATCATCTCTGCTGTCTCGCTTGCTGCGGAAGCACTCTTGGCTGCCAGGTTTCTAACCTCTTCGGCAACCACTGCAAATCCTTTGCCATGAACACCTGCTCTTGCTGCCTCAACCGCAGCATTCAGTGCCAGAATGTTGGTCTGGAACGCGATATCATCAATGGTCTTGATAATCTTGGAGATTGTCTCAGAAGATGCATTGATATCATCCATAGCCTGAATCATGGACTTCATCTGGTCGTTACCGGATGTTGCCATCTCCTTGATATTATTAACTAATACATTAGCCTGACCGGCCTCTGTTGCATTTGCCTTAGTACGCTGTGTAACTTCGTCCATAGAAGCGGTAACCTGCTGGAGTGCACTGGCCTGCTCTGTAGAACCTTGCGCCAGAGCCTGGCTGGCATTCGCCACCTGCTCGGAACCAACCGTAATCTGTACACTTGCCTCCTTGACATTGCTCAGCGTTACATTGTTCTCGCTGATCAATCTCACAATTGCCTTACCAAGAACGTCCTTATCTCCACGTGCTGCCACATCCAGAGTCAGGTTACCCTTGGAAATCGCATCGGAAATTCTTGCCTGCTCTTTGGTAGCATTGACCATCAGCTCGAACTCTTCTAACAGTTCGCCAAGGTCATCATTGTAAAGCTTGGTGCAATCCACATCCACATCACCCACAGCCATCTTCTTCGCTGCCTCAGACAACTTCGTCATAGGAACTGTAATCGCCCTAATCAGGAACATGCAGTAGAAAATAGCAAGTAAAATAGCAACCACTACCACAACAACCTGCAAAATCATCAGTATAGCCAACTGGGTTGACAAATCTGTGTCTTTCTCATGAGAAGCTGTCTCCAGCATGTCTATCAGTGCAAGCTGATTCGACTCAACCTTATCAGCCAGATCCTTGCCGTCCACCATCAGACTCTGTACTGCCGCTTCTACCTGGCCAGCCTTAGCCATATCAATATCACCCTGTGTAGATTCATACCATTCATTAATCCCACTGTTTACCAGCTCATACTGTGTACGAACCTCTGGTGCCATATAATCCAGTCTGCCCTCAAGCAACTCAAAATATTTGCGAACCTCTGCCTTATAGTTCTCAATCATAGCTTCCTGCTCTTTTACAGCCTCCGGGTCATCGTAACAGTCCAGAAGGATGTTACGCACCCGAACCCTGATGTTGCAGAAATTAGCATACCCCTGTGTTATATAATACTGGCTCATGGCATAGTTATCATACTGACCCTTACGAGCGGTATTAACCATATTAGAAGACCACAAACCTACACCGGAAATGATAATCATTAAAACTAACAGCAGAACGCTGAATAATGTAATCTTTTTCCTGACAGTCATGTCATTAATCGAAAATCTTTTCTTCATGGTAAATTCTCCTTTTTATGATTGTTCATCCTTGCGGACGTCTTCCATAAATGCATCTATATCATCTTGTCTGATCAGTTTCTCCGGATCGATCAGGAGTTTCACCACATCTCCCGTTCTGGCAAGTCCATAAACATATTTGTTATGCTCATGTTCCTTTCTGCCAAGACTCGGAGGAGGCACGATACTGTCATCTGCAATGGTATCTACTTCCGCTATCCTTTCCACAATCAGTCCAATCATGGTTGACTTTACGTCTATGACGATAATACACGTCCTGTCTGTATATTCGGTGGGCTCCATCTTAAACCGCACGCGAACATCAATGACAGGAATAATCTTGCCTCGAAGATTGATCAGTCCCTTGATGTAATCATCCACCTCAGGAATCGCTGCTATCGGCTGCATAGCAATAATCTCATTTACATAGCTGATACTTATGCCGAAGAACTCTTTTCCTGTCTGGAATGTCATGAATTTACCCTTCTGGGAATCTTCCTCCAGCAATTCGCCTGTCTCTTCATTTTTCAGTAACTCTTCCGCCATGTACTATCTCCTTTCTCCGTCTTGTATCAACAATCCGGCGATATCCAGGATCAGTGCAATGCTTCCGTCTCCTAACTGTGTACAACCTGAAAGTCCTTTGACCTTCTTGACATAGGGCGGAATCGGTTTAACCACGATCTCCTGTTCCTGTAGCAATTTATCAATCAGGACACATACCTGACTGCCTTCATGCTCTAAGACAACGACGATTCCTTCTTCAATCTTATTGATTGAGTCAGGCAGATCATATCTTTCATTCAGGCGGATGAACGGATAACACTCACCACGCAGAACAATATACTCCTCGCCGCTCGGTTCATGTATGAGAGAATCTTCATCCACTCTCACAAACTCTTTGATAGAAGCTGTTTCGATGACAAATGGAGAATTTCCTACCTGCACTACAATACCGTTGATGATTGCCAGCGTCAGCGGTATGATCAATGTCATCTCAGAACCTTCAAACTCTACACTCTCGATATCGAGTCTTCCGCCGATGGACTGGATATTCTTCACCACCACATCCATACCAACGCCGCGGCCTGAATACTCGGTTACTTCTTCTTTGGTAGAAAAGCCGGGCAGTGTAATAAATCTGAAAATTTCTTTATCTGTAAACTCGCTTATCAGTTTGTTATCAATCAGGCCCTTATCCATAGCCTTCTGATATAATTTTTCCTTATTTAAGCCCTTACCGTCATCCTTAACACTGATGTATACCTTACCGCCTTCATTCTTAGCTTCCAGCGTAATCTTACCTTTCGCCGGTTTGCCAAGGGAAGTACGATCCTCCGCATTCTCCTCAATACCGTGATCCACGGAATTTCTGACAAGATGCATCAGCGGATCCGTAATGTGCTCAATGATGTTCTTATCCACCTCTGTGTTTTCACCGACCACTTCCAGTTCAATGTCCTTATCCAGCTTCCTGGATACATCGAAGACGATTCTCTTCATCTTCTGGAATACGGTAGTCAGAGGCATCATACGCATTGACATGATGACTTCCTGCAGTTCCGTGGTGATCTTCGCCAACTGTCCCGATGCCTTCTGGAAATTGGAAAGCTCCAGTCCCGGCACTTTCAGGTCAGGGTTCTGCAGCACCACCGCCTCTGCGATTACAAGCTCACCGATCAGATCCATCAGCGCATCCATCTTTTCCACATTCACACTGATGATGCTCTGCTGCTTGGGCTGGTTCTTCGCCAGTGTCTTTCCTTTGCCGGCCTCTTTCGTCTTGACCACGTAATCACCGGGAGCAGGTTTGTCTTTTTTCTTCTCCTTCTCTTCCGGTTTCTTCTCGTCGCCCAGATCGATGGTCACGGCATCTTCCCGCCCAAATTCTCCAAGGGCCTTGCCATATTCCATCTTTGTGAGTTCGTCAAAGTTAATCTCTTCTGCCTCAGAACTGTCAATCAGACCGATAACTTCCTCTTTATTGCTCTTTGTCTGCAGGAGCATGTGGAAGCCCTCTGCCAGAATGACATCTCCACTGGCTTCATTAGAGAGAATATCATCGGGCGTATACAGCAGATCCTCCGCTATCTCTTTGAGTGCGTAGGTCGCTGAATAAGCACGGATATTGCTCATCTGTGTATCACTTCTGTAATGGATAGAAATCCGGTAAAAATGACTGTCATCACCTGCCACCGGCGTTATGTAGAACTGTTTGGGCTCTTCATGCTTATTTGCCTGTGGCATCTGGATACCCTGCTTCGAAATCTCGCCCTTAAGACGCCCCAGAAACTCATCCAGGTCCTCCACCAGCTGATGCTCATCACCATCTGGGGTGTCTCCGCTTTTGAGTTTGTCGAGCTCTCCTGTAACGAAATCTGATACCGCAAGTACCTTTTCCACCAACTCCGTATGAGGCACATCGTCCGGATGGGATTCTCTCAGGTAATAAAACACATCTTCCAATTTATGGGTTACCTTAGTGATGTTTTCATACATCAGTACTCCCGAGGAACCTTTGATGGTGTGCATGACACGGAAAATTTCATTAATATCGGAATCATCGAAACAGTCTGCATCCTGTTTCTCTAATATTATGCCTTCCAGTTTTTCCAAGAGCTGGCCGCTCTCATACAAAAACATGTCTAGCATACTCTCTGTATTAAATTCTTCTGCCATACTTCCTCCAATCTTAAGGATTTTCTTTCACTCTGCCTTTAAATCAGCCCCAGCTTATTTAATACCTTTTCAAATTTTTCCACATCTATTGGTTTCCCAGCATAGGCCTCACACCCTAGCTCGAACGCCATCTTTACGTTGCGTTCGTCGTTCAGTGCCGTCGTCATGATGACTTTAACACCTTTACTCCTCGGAATGCCCCTTTGCGCCTCAATGTCCCTGATTGCTTTCAGTACCTGATAACCGTCCATAACCGGCATCATAACATCAAGACAAGCCAGATCATAAGGTTCATCATCCTCCAGAGCCATCAAGAAGGCATCCACCGCTTCTTCGCCATCTACCATCACATCACATTCACCATAACGTGACAGTTGTTTATCCATAAATTTTCGGCTGGCGAAATCATCTTCTGCCAATAAGATTTTCATACGCGCCCGCTCCTTTCTTCTATAGTCTCTATTTGCTTAACAGGCTGTAAACCTTTCCTGCAATCGCCGTAAGTGTCATGCGGTACTGGACCGCTCCTATATCATAAGCCACCTTGGGCATACCATATACAACGCAGCTGGCCTCGTCCTGACCTATCGTCTGCGCCCCTGCATTCTTCATCGCCAACAGACCCTTGGCGCCATCGCCGCCCATGCCTGTGAGAATCACACCGATCGCATTTTTGCCGGCTACCTTTGCCACAGAATTAAACAATACTTCCACTGACGGGCAATGTCCATTGACCCGGTCTGTACCGTTGCATTCCACCTGATATGCACCAGCCACCTTCACCAGACGCATATGCTTATCGCCGGGCGCTATCAGAACCTGCCCCGGAAGAACCCGATCCCCTGTCTGGGCTTCCTTCACCGCCACCTCACACTGGTTGTTCAGCCGCTCTGCATACATCTTCGTGAATCCGGGGGGCATATGCTGTACAATAACAACACCCGGAATATCCCGCTTGAATCCCTTTACCACTTCATAAATAGCCTCAGTTCCTCCTGTGGAGGCCCCAATGGCAACAATACTGTCCTTGCTGCCCACCGTGGCTATACCGGTTGATACCGTAACAGGATCTACCCGCTTCAGCCGGCCCACCTTTGCCGTGGAAGCAATCTTTACTTTGGTAGCTAACTCCTGGGCAAGAAAATCATTTAACTGTGCCCTGTTCAAGTTGCTTGGTTTATTCACAAAATCAACTGCGCCTGCCTCAAGCGCATCGAACACCTTATTGTTTAAAGCACTGATCATGACTACCGGAATCGGATACTGGGGCATCAGTCTTCTCAAAAACTCTATCCCGTTCATCCTCGGCAGTTCCACATCCAATGTCATGACATCCGGTTTGAATTTAATGATGGCATCCCTGGCTGCATAAGCATCCTCCGCCTCAGCCACCACCTCGATATTAGGATCCGCATTAAGTCCCTGTACAAGCATGTTGCGAAACATAATCGAATCATCTACAACCAACACTCTTATCGGCCTCATTCTCTGCTCTCCTATTTTCTATAAATTGATGGCTGAACATAATTGAATTTCATCATGCGGCGATCCAGCCTTTCCGTCAACCCGATGAAGAGATAACCGCCCGGTTCCATATGATCATATATTCTCTGAATAAGCTGATACTTCGTATCATCCTGAAAATAAATCATCACGTTACGCAAAAAGACAATATGAAATTTCTTTTTAAAAGGAAGCGGATCCATCAGATTAAACTGTCTGAAAATAACTTCCTTCTTCAACTCATCTTTTACCCGAAACTCTTCCTCACTGATCTGCTTGAAATAGTGACGTTTCCAGTTCTCCGGGAGCGGTTCAATTTGCTCTTTTAAATAAACCCCTTTCATGGCATGCTCCAGAACTCTTCTGGAAATATCCGTGGCCAAAAGTCTGGAATCCCAGGTCGTATGATCAATGCCCAGAAAATCCTGAATGACCATGGCCAGCGTATAAGGCTCCTCTCCCGTAGAAGATGCGCCGCACCAGATCCGCAAATCTTTGGTACCCATAGCCTTGGACTTTGCCCATGGGAGCGCCACATTTTTCATAAAATCAAAATGTTCACTCTCCCGCATAAAATATGTATGGTTTGTCGTCAAGATATTCACCAGATCCGTGGCCTCGGCTCCCTTGGGGTTCTTCTCGACTTTCGCCATATACTCATCATAATTGGCATAACCGTTTCGGACAAGATAATTTTCTAACCGGCCTCCCACCAGAACTCTCTTCTGGCTCAGATCAATGCCGTAATTTTTCTTTACATAAGTAACAATCCGTTGAAATTCGCTGTCGGTAATCACTACTTCCGCCTCCCCAAATTACCATCTTTAATTAAAGCACACTACGACACAAAAGTCAATTTGTTCTCATCTGTCTCCAAATCTTGTTAAAAACACTCACAACATCCGGATCGTAAAGAATACCTCCTTTCCCATTGATTTGCTCTACACATTCCTCTACAGTCCCGGTACCTGATACAACAGTCTCAGCTACCAGATTATCAAAATCATTGGCAAGCGCTACGATTCTTGCCTCCAGGGGAATCTTTCCGCCTGACGCTTCAGGATATCCAGACCCGTCCCAGTATGCATGGTGGTATTTTGCTATACTGACCGCCATGGAAAGGAAGTATCCGCCAGCCTGATCGCCGCTTAATTCCTCTAAAATCTCCGCGCCTTCCTCCGAACATCTTCTCGCATATTCTGTTTCACCCTTTGCTGCCAGATCCCCTTTACCAGGTTCTCCCACAGGCATGAGAAATCTGCCGATATCATGCAGTCTGGCCGCCACACCGATGGCTTCCACGAACTGATCCGTGATCACAGTTTCATAAGCTGGCAGAAACTGCATTCCCTGCGCCAGAAGACTGCAGTTATAACTCACGTTCTTCTGGTGTCTGCCCATATCACCATTTCTCTTCTTCATGATTTTGGAAAGTGCCAACAGCATGTTCGCCTGCGAATGCTCAATCTGCTTTTCCTGATCTTCCACCAGTCTGTGCATCATTCGGTTATAATTGGCCATCTCCTGCCGCATCCGATAACCGTTGAGATGATTGCTCACCCGCATGAGCACTTCCACATTGTCAAAAGGCTTGGGAATATAATCCACCGCCCCCGCTTTAAAGGCCTCCTCCTTCTCCATGCTGGTATTTAATACCGTGATGAAGATAAAAGGAATTTCCCTGGTGGACGGATCCCTCTTTAACATTTTACAAAACTCAAGACCATCTATCTCCGGCATGGATAAGTCCGACAAAATTAACGATGGTTTCGTCTCCTTGATCAGATTGAGGGCCTCCTGTACATTCAAGGCACTCATCGTCTCATACCCCTCATGGGTCAGCATATTCTCCAAAATAGCAACATTTACACTGATATCGTCCACGATCAGAATCATGGGAGTTTCCCGCTTAGCATATTCCGCTTCCATTCTTCTTCCTTTCTCTGTTTAGAATTCCCCGACGCGTTCCCTGATAGCCTGTTTCAACTTCTCATACATATCCATACTCTTATCATGATTGGATTTCCGGATTGCCATCTCCAGACGAAGTACCTGCCGTTTCAGGTCGTCATCTGACTGCTCCACCAATGTCTTAACCGTGGATGCAAGCATTTCCGCCTTATCCCAGGCGCCAAGCTCTATGGACAGCACCAGCTTATCCATCCGTTTCTTTAATTCCTCTTTATTTTCCGCTCCGCCGAACTGCATGATGAGATCGGTACCTCCGCTGTCCTTTTGATTCACATGCTCAGCCCAGTTCACATAGACCTGGCTCTGCTTGTCGTCCAGCGCCTGATTGGTCTTTAATTTCACGGAGAAAGAGAATGTGCTGCCTCTTCCCTTCTCGCTTTCCACATGGATATCACCGTTCATAAGTTCCACCAGCTGCTTGGTGATCACAAGGCCAAGACCTGTTCCGCCAAACCGCCTGGTGATCGAAGCATCCACCTGACTGAAACTCTGGAAGAGCCTATCCTGCTCAATTGGGGAAATACCGATACCGCTGTCCCTGACCATGAAGAACAGCTCCACTTCATCATTGACCTGCCTGGTCTTACCCACCACCACATTCACATAACCCACCGTTGTGAATTTGATGGCATTGGACAATAAGTTGTTAAGTATCTGCGTAAGCCGCAGCTCATCACCAATCAGAAGCTGCGGTATCTTCTCATCAATATCCACATTCATATGGAGTTCTTTCTTGTTGACCACCGCACTGTGTGTGGCGATGACCTTATCCATCATCTTATGGAAATCAAATTCTTTCTCTTCTATGGCAAACTTGCCGGCTTCCAGCTTTGCGAAATCCAACACATCATTGATGATCGCCGACATATTGTCACAGCAGCTTACAATAATATCCAGTGTTTTTCTCTGGCTCTCATCCTCCACTTCCTCAAGAAGCTCCAGCGCATGACCTTTGATTCCGTTGACCGGTGTCCGAAGCTCATGGGTGACATTCGCGGTGAACTGATTCTTGACGCGGTTGTTCTCCCCTTCCTTTTCCTTCAGCTCCCGAATCCTCATATTCAGATTCTTCTGCGCGCTGATATCTTCTGCCAGAAGCAGATACACATCGCTCTCCTCCACCGGCTGAATCCGTACATTGACAGAGAAACACGAATTATTACTCCGATACATCGTCATCTCCCTGACGCCCTTCATGCAATTTTTGATAAAAGTCAGAAATCCTTCGCTGTTATCGGGGAAATCTTGCCGAAATATCTGTGACATGCTGCATCTGGTCAGTTTATCCTTATCAAACTCAAGCTTAGAAGCTGCGGTCTGATTGCCAAACAGGATATTCCCTTTCTCATTAAAGAGCAGGACCAGTTCTATCGTTTCATCTGCAATTCGAGAATTAATCCATTCAAATTCCATTCTCTCCACCCCAAAAACACTTTTTGTTTCATTCTAGTACTTTATTCCCACTTTTTCAAGCTATTACGACCATCATCAGGGCATGTTCTCTTTGATGATGGCAATAAACTTTTCATATACTTTCTTAACTTCCTGCCACTCTTCCTTCGCACGCTCCACATTGACATCCTCGGGTGCTTTGTTGCGAAGCTCCTCCACTAAATCGGATACCCGGTCAAAAATGGGGGTTAGACCCAGGTTGCCCACAACACCCTTTAATGCATGTGCACACTCATAAGCCGCTTCAAAAGCTCCCTCTTCCAGATTCTTACCAAGATTATGGTAATTGGGATCATCCGGAAATCTTCCCAGGAATTTCTGATATATGGCTTCATTTCCCATGAACCGTTTGAGCGTGGTCTCTACATCCGCGCCGCTTTCCACTAACTGGCTTTTAAATTTGTCTTCCATATGCTTTCCCTCCTTTTAGAAAAAGACTGCAAAACAAAACCCTTCTGTTTTACAGTCCTCATCATCCGACTAGCGTCACGTAAAATTAAACATATTTATCACTTCCACAATATTAAAGAAGTCCTCTTTGGCAAGCTTAAAACATTCGATGACATCATCCGAAAACTGTCCACATTCCCCGTTCAAAATCATTTTATATGCTTCTGCATTACTGTATGCACTCTTATATACCCTCTCGCTTACCAGTGCCTCATACACGTCGGCAATGGAAACAATCTGGGCACTGATCGGTATCTCATCACCCACCAGGTGATCCGGATATCCTTTTCCGTCACATCGCTCATGATGGTAACGGCAGATATCATAGCAATACTGATAGAAATCATCCGTATAAGATGTCCGGAAAGACTCTAAAATCTCACATCCGATTGTGGTATGTGTCTTCATGATTTCAAATTCTTCCTGGGTCAGTCTGCCCGGCTTAAGCAGAATCGAATCCGGAATACCTATCTTACCAATATCATGAAGTGCGGATGCCCTGGCAATCTGATCGATCTGCATCGGTGTCAGGCCGTACTTGGGGAAATATTTAGCAAGATATTTCAAAAGAATCCTGGTCAGGTATTTAATACGTTTGACATGGTCTCCTGTTTCCACACTTCTGAACTCTACCACGGAACCAAGCGCATCAATCAGGAACTCATTGTTCTCACGAAGTGTCTTCTCCTGTTCGCGAATCGTTATCTCCTGCTCCTTCAGCTTGATTTCCATGTTGCGCTGACTCTGATAAAGCGCAATGATATTATTGGCACGTCTCTTGACGATACTAGGCTCAAAAGGTTTATGCATCACATCGGCAATGCCGTATTCATACGCCTTCTCTTCACTTTCCTGCGGTGTCTGGCTGGTGATCAGAATAACTGGTATCTTTTCCAGCAGCTCATGTTCTCTCATATAATCAAGCACACCAAAACCATTCATGACCGGCATGATAACATCAAGCAGAATCAGTGCGAGATCATGGTTCTTCTCAATCACCTCAATCGCCATTTCACCATTAGAAGCTTCTATGATGTCATAATCCGCATCAAACATCATGCTGAGTATTGTTCTGTTTATCTCTTCATCATCCACGATCAACAACTGCTGTTTCTCTTCGCTCATATTGCCTCGTCTGACCCCATCTCTGTATCAAAAGAGAACGGATCATTTCCCTCCTTTATTATTCTGATTTGCAGTACCTCATCATCCCGACAATTACTCATAAATTATACTATTCTTTGATAAACCTGTCAATGACGGTTTTCTTGTGTTTACAGGAGTTTGCATCGTCTTGCACAGTCTCCTCCCGACTCACTACTTTGTGCCAAAAATCCTGTCTCCGGCATCTCCCAGTCCAGGGACGATATAGCCGTGTTCGTTCAGCCGCTCATCCAGAGCCCCTATATATAAGTCCACATCCGGATGCGCCTCTTTCATTCTGGCAACGCCTTCCGGAGCCGCAATAATACACATGAAATGGATTTTTTTGCAGCCTCTTTCTTTCAGCATCCGAATCGCCGCCACCGATGAACCGCCGGTGGCAAGCATGGGATCCGTCACAAAAACTTCCCGCTCAGCACAGTCTGCCGGAAGCTTACAATAATATTCAACCGGCTCTAAGGTTTCAGGATCGCGATACAATCCGATATGTCCGACCTTGGCAGTGGGTATTAATTCTAAAACACCATCCACCATACCGAGACCTGCACGCAGAATCGGCACAACCGCCATCTTTTTGCCGCACAGTTCCTTCACTGTGGTATCGCAGATGGGGGTTTGGATCTCCACATCACCAAGCGGCAGATTTCTTGTCGCTTCATAACAGATGAGCATTGAAATTTCCTTGATAGTCTGCCTAAAATCCTTGGTTCCTGTTTCCACACGTCTGATATAACCGATCTTATGTTGTATCAAAGGGTGTTGCATAATAAAAACTTCAGCCATGATAGATATATCCCCCTTATCTCTTGTGATTGGCAGAATCTGCCTTTATCTGGAAGGCACCATCCCGATAATCCTTCCCGCAAATTCATTGAAATTCTGTGTCTGAAGAATCACCGCGCCAGGCCCTGTCAGTTTCGTCAAAAACAGGCCTTCGCCGCCCAGAAAGATATTCTTTAAACCTTTGACCGTCTCTATCTCATAGCGCACGCTTCTCTCAAAAGCCACCACATTTCCCGTATCCACCTTGAGCACTTCCCCGGGCGCCAGATTCTTTACCACCTTGTTGCCGTCAATTTCCAGAAATACCATACCGGTTCCGCTGATATCCTGCAGGATAAATCCCTCACCGCCAAACAGACCGGCAGAAAACTTCTTCGTGAAAGCCACACTCAAATTCACCGTCTCCTGGGCACACAGAAAAGCGCCTTTCTGGCAGATCAGACCGCCGTTTTGTCCCACGTCGACGGGAAGCACCTCTCCGGCAACCGTAGAGGCAAAAGCCACCATACTTCCTGCACGCTCCGCTCTGTATGTGGCCATAAATAAGGACTCCCCTGAAAACATCCTGCCAATGCTCTTACCAAGACCGCCTCTCATATTGGAATCCATGGTAATTCCCTCCGACATCCAGGCCATTCCCCCGGACTGGGTGTACATGGATTCCCCCGGCGCATCAAAAACAACCTCCACTGCCGGCATGGTGTCTCCTATAATCTGATACCGCATATTCCGTTCCTCCTTTGTCGCAGCTATACTTTTATAAATTAAATTCTCTCATACTCTCCTTTGCTTGGCAAGAATATATTGCGCTGTTTCCATGCCTATTTATATAGTGAAAGAGCAGAAAATCCAAATCATTTTCTACTCTTCCTTTTTCATCCTCTTATTAACTTGTTTAGCTTAATGAAATATCTTTTTGTTTGAATTTTGCGGCATCATTCTATGAACGATTCCGTTCTGATACTTACACTTCCTTCTCCATAGCTTCCGCCACAGCCGCCTCACAGCTTCTCATTGCCTGGATGGTCTTATCAAACAAGTCATCCAGTTCCCATCCAAGCATTTCCGCTCCCTGGGAAATCACCTCTCTGGAACAGCCTGCGGCGAACTTTTTATCCTTGAATTTCTTCTTTAAGCTCTTGACTTCCATATCCATGGTGCTCTTAGAAGGACGCATCAGGGCACAGGACCAGATCAGGCCGGTCAGCTCATCTGCCGCAAAGAGCGCCTTTTCCATCTCATGCTTGGGTTCCTCCTCACTGCACAAGCCATAGCCATGGGAACAGACTGCATAGATCATGTCTTCCCCCACACCTGCCTCCCGCAGAAGTTCCGGCGCTTTCTTGCAGTGTTCTTCCGGATAAAGCTCAAAGTCAATGTCATGAAGAAGTCCGGTAATGCCCCAGTATTCTTCTTCCTGGGCATATCCTAATTCTTTCGCATACCAGCGCATCACGCCTTCTACTGTCAGCGCATGCTGAATATGGAAAGACTCTTTGTTATATTTCTTCAACAGTTCCAATGCCTGCTCACGAGTCAGGCTGCTCTTTCTCACTTCGGAAGCTGTCTGTTTGTTCTCTTTCTTAACAGAATCGGCTGTCTTCTTTTCCAGACTTTTCATGGTCGGGAACAATAAAACATCACGAATCGCAGGCGAATTGGTAAGCAGCATCACCAACCTGTCGATTCCGTAACCGATACCGCCAGTAGGCGGCATACCAATTTCCAGCGCATTCATGAAATCTTCATCTGTGGTGTTGGCCTCCTCATCGCCAGCCGCAAGGGCCGCTTCCTGGGCCTTGAAACGCTCTCTCTGGTCGATGGGATCGTTTAACTCAGAATAGGCGTTACACATCTCTCTTGCCGTGATAAAAAGTTCAAACCGCTCCACAAACTCCGGCTTGTCCGGTTTTCTCTTGGTGAGCGGAGATATCTCCACCGGATGATCCGTGACGAAAGTCGGCTGCACCAGATGCTCTTCCACAAACTCCTCAAAGAAAAGACTGATGATATCTCCTTTGGCGTGTCTGTCCTCGTAGTGCACCCCTTTTTCATCCGCCAGTTTCTTAGCTGCCGCAGTATCCGGCACTTCATCGAAATCAATGCCTGTATATTTCTTCACGGCCTCCACCATGGTGATCCGCTCAAAAGGTCTGCCCAGGTCAATCTCCACATCCCCATAAAGAATCGTGGTAGTGCCGCAGACCTCCTTCGCCACATGGCGGAACATATTTTCCGTCAGATCCATCATACCATTATAATCTGTATAGGCCTGATACAGTTCCATCAGGGTAAATTCCGGGTTGTGTCTGGTATCCAGACCCTCATTTCTAAACACCCGGCCAATCTCATAAACGCGCTCCATACCGCCCACAATCAATCTCTTCAGATAAAGTTCCAGTGAGATGCGCAGTTTCACATCCTCATCCAGAGCATTGTAATGGGTCTCAAAAGGTCTTGCCGCTGCGCCGCCCGCATTGGACACAAGCATCGGTGTCTCCACTTCCAGAAAGCCCTGGCCATCCAGATAACGTCTGATGGAACTGATGATTTTAGACCGCATCACAAAAGTCTTTTTGACGTCTTCGTTCATGATCAGATCCGTGTACCGCTGGCGGTAACGGATATCGGTATTCACCAGGCCATGATATTTCTCCGGCAGAATCTGCAGGCTTTTTGACAACAGTGTCACTTTTGACGCATGGACGGATATCTCGCCTGTCTTGGTCCGAAATACCTCTCCCTCGATACCCACAATGTCACCTACGTCATATTTCTTGAAGTCAGCATACGGCTCTTCTCCGATACTGTCTCTTGCCACATAGCACTGGATATCTCCCTGCAGGTCCTGCACATTGCAAAAGGACGCCTTTCCCATGATACGCTTACTCATCGCACGCCCTGCAATGGACACTTTAGACCCTTCTAAAGTATCAAAGTTGTCTTTGATTTCCTGGCTGTGATGCGTCACATCATATTTTGTAATCCGGAAAGGATCCCTGCCTGCCTCCTGTAAGGCCGCAAGCTTCTCCCTCCTGACTTTCAATAACTGATTAATATCCTGCTCCTGCTGTGCATTTTGCTGATTCTGTGTCTTAGCCATACTGCTATCTTTCCTCCACATGCAGAACTTTGGGCTTAGGCTGTACAGCACACCCGTTCTGTCTCAAACTCCGGTCTTCCTCTTAATTAGATCTCTGAATCTCCAACACTTTATACTGAATGGTGCCTGCCTGTGTCTCCACTTCCACCATATCGCCCACTTTAGAGCCGATCAGGGCTTTGCCCACAGGGGATTCATTGGATATTTTCCCCTTCAAACTGTTGGCCTCGGTGCTTCCTACTATCTTATACTCCAATTCCTCATTAAGCTCTACATCCAATATCTTAATCTGGCAGCCGATGTTGATCTTGTCAAGATCCACTTCATCCTCCACCACAACTTCTGCGTTCTTTAAGATTTTTTCCAGTTCTTCAATTCTGGCTTCAATATCTCGCTGCTCGTCCTTCGCCGCATCGTACTCGGCGTTTTCGGACAAATCTCCCTGTTCCCTGGCCTCTTTGATCTTCTGTGCCACTTCCTGTCTCTTTACGACTTTCAAATTGTGCAGTTCCTCTTCGTATTTCTGCAATCCCTCATACGTTAAGATATTTTTTTTCTCCTGCATGGTAGTTCTCCCTCTTTCTCTATTTATTTCCGGTGTTCTCTTATCCCTGCCTGCCGCATATCAATCCTTACTGCCACTGGATAAAAGACCGTATCTTTTCCTCGTCTCAATGAACTAATTTATCATAACTATTTTTTACCATAGTGTCAAGATATTTAAGCGGTGAAACGTAGAGCATCTGCCCGTTTCGTCTGGTACAAGCCTGTTCCTTTTCCTGACTGGAAGCCATGTCCACATAGACGCTTTGTCTGCCAGACAGGATTCCGGGATTCCCGGCGCCGCAATCCAGAATAACCCCTGCCCCTTCAGGTCCGGCGCCGCCTGCTTTCCTCTTCTGTGTCTGATAGGGACAAAGCTGCGGCACCAGTCCATATTCGTAATAATATGTTTCCAGACAGTCGGAGAGTTCTTCCCAGATGTCAATCTTTTCCATTTCTACATAATAAAATACCAGACTGTTAACCCGGGAAAGATAAGGCTCCAGAAGCCGCCAGCTCATCTCCATCTGCCATCTTGTATCCCCCGGCGCTCCCAAAAGCACCGTCACCTGTCCCTGTTTTCGCAGGCACTGGGAGGCATATACCGACAGCAGACTGCTAAACAGCATTTCCATGGTCTCCCGGCAGGTCTCCCACCGGTCTGCACATTTTCCTGACACCCATGTCATAACCTGTGGATGAAGATAAACATCCGCCATTCCTGATGTCCGATGCAATACCGTCTCCATACACTCCGAAAGTTCTTCCGGCTTCCAGGCTTTTCTTTTATAAGAAAAGGGCGGCACCGGACAGTCCACCAGCGTAAAGGAGCTCCCCGGACCGCCCGGACACAATCTCTGTTCCGGCAAAGGCCGTTCCCTCAGCATGGCATCCTGCCACCAGTGTCTCTTTGCAGCCAGTCTCTGATGAGACTGTTCCGTTATCGGATGATAGTAAATGATGGTCTCCGCTTCCATGTCCACCGCTCCCGGCATCTGTCTGTCCCGGAACCAGGACCGCCGCTTATTCCTGTCCTGGCTGTCCCGGCCCATTTCTGAGATAGTATATGCCGGAAACCTCACATGGATTCCACTAATTTTGCAATCTCCTCAAAACTTTCCGCCAGATTCACGCTCTGTCTGAGCCTTGCCGAATTGGGCATTCCTGCGGTATACCATGACATATGCTTTCGCATCTCCCGGACACCGGTATATTCCCCCTTGACGGCAAGCTGCAGTCCGGCATGGCGCAGTATCATGGCTTTACGTTCCTCTTTGTCTGCTTCCGGCAGCATCCTGCCGTCCTGCAGATAAGCAATGATCTGCCGAAACAGCCATGGATTGCCTCTGGCGGCCCGCCCGATCATCACGCCGGCACAGCCGGTCTGCTCCAGCATCCTGCGGGCGCCCTCACCGTCTGTCACGTCACCGTTACCGATCACGGGAATAGATACCGCCTCCGCTACTCTTTGTATGATTTCCCAGTCTGCTTCCCCGGCATAATACTGCTCTCTGGTTCTTCCGTGTACCGCCACTGCAGCAGCGCCCGCATCCTCTGCAATCCTGGCCATCTCCACCGCATTGACATGGGCCTCATCAAAGCCTTTGCGAATCTTTACCGTAACAGGTTTCTTGATAGCCTTTACCGTGGCGGCAATAATCTCACCTGCCAGCTTGGGCTCCCGCATCAGGGCTGATCCCTCGCCATTCTTCACCACCTTGGGCACCGGACATCCCATATTGATATCCAGCACACAAAAGGGGCGTTCTTCCACCCGCTTCGCCATCTCGCTGACAATCTTCGGATCCGAACCAAACAGCTGCAGGGACGTTGGCCCCTCATCAGGATGAATCTCCAGAAGGCTCTCCGTGTTTTTGTTCCCATACCAGATGGCCTTGGCGCTCACCATCTCCATACAGGTAAGCCCTGCTCCCTGCTCACTGCATAACAAACGAAATGGCAGGTCCGTTACCCCTGCCATAGGCGCCAATATGATATTGTTCGCAAGTGTAACGCCGCCGATGGCAAGCGGCCGTAACAGATTACGCATAACAACCTCCATACTACCCATTCATGCGCTCTACGCACCAATCTTTTAAGTTTCCTCTTCCAGTGTCTCCCCCAGAATAAACACCCGGTAATACAATTGCAGGGACGCAAACATCTCCTGTCTGTTCCTGCGGATTTCCCCCACCAGAAGACCGCTGCTGATCTCGTCATAGAGCAGGTCGCTCTCCTCGGCATTCGTTTCCAGACTGATGCTGCCGTCCTCCTCGAACACAATGGTAAAAACGCCTCCCACTTCCTCCGTGAACAGCACACTGATCACGTGCAGTTCATCCTTGATGGACTGTGGAATCCCATTAAATTTCTCATTAAAATAATATTTCTGCTCATAGGCATTGGCGCCGCAGAGCACAATCCTTGTATCTTCCATCGCTCTTCCCACTCTGATCTATAATTAATTTTGTCACACATATCCATATAATCCTCTTACCGACACTTCCCCGGCGTACACAAGCACATTCTCTCCATTCTCCCGTTCCACGATCAGTTCCCCCGTCTCACTGATTCCCCGGGAGATGCCGGTATATTCACCCGCCGGATCTAACACCAGCACCTGGGCATCCATATTGATCAGGTGTGCCTGGTATGCTTCCCGCAACGTGGATAAATCCTGCACCTGCACGAAGTCGTCATAATTTTCCTCAAACCGGGCAAGTATCCTCTCCAAAAGCCCGGCCCGGTTAATAGAGGTTCCGGCTTCTATCTTAAGAGAGGTAGCCGTTTCCCGTATCTCCTCGGGGAACTCCTCCGGGCTGTTATGATTCGTATTCACACCAACACCTGCCACCAGGAACTGAATCTCATCCATTTCCGGCGTCATACTCATCTCCGTCAGGATACCGCAGACCTTTTTCTTATGAACCACAATATCATTGGGCCACTTAATCTGCGCAGACAAACCCGTGACTTCCTCTATGGCCTGGGCCACGCTGAGAGCCATCACCAGGGTAATCATGGATGCCTTGTCCGGTGCAAATTCCGGCCTGACCACTATGGTAAAATAAATGGAGGTTCCCGAAGAAGAAGCCCAAGCCCTTCCTCTGCGCCCCCGGCCTGCTGTCTGTCTGTCCGCCACTACGGTGGTGCCGTGAGGCGCACCCTCTTCTGCAAACCGCTTGGCATCAGGATTGGTCGATCCGGTAGAGGCAAAGAAGTGCATGTTACGCCCTGCCCATCCGGTCTGCAGCCTGCTGGTAATCTCACTTAAAGTGAATACATCCGCCGGGCTCTCCACCAGCCGGTAACCTTTCCGGGGTACGGATTCTATCTGATATCCCTCTTCCTTTAACTGGTTAATCACCTTCCAGACCGCTGTGCGGGAAACCCCAAAGCGGTCACAGAGCTGCTGCCCGGATACATAATCCTCACTATTCCTAAGCCATGTTAAAATATCTGATCTGTCCGTCTTCATCTTTGTAACGATATCCTCATCAAAATACACTCTTAAGCAGACAGTGTCTGCCTGCCGCAAACTCCCCATGGGAAAACAAACTTCGCATGGGCATAGCCTTAACCCAGCTTATATTCTCCCAGCGTCACGGCCATCACTGCCTTAATGGTATGCATGCGGTTCTCTGCCTCATCAAATACAATGGACTGAGGGGACTCAAAGACTTCATCCGTCACTTCCAGTTCCTGCAGGCCATATTTCTCGCCGATCTCTTTACCGATATCGGTCTCATGATCATGAAAAGCCGGCAGGCAGTGCATAAAGACCGCCTCTTTCCCTGCAAGCCCCATCACCCGGCTGTTTACCTGATAGGGCTTAAGGTCACGGAGCCTCTCCTCCCAGACCTGCTCCGGTTCTCCCATGGATACCCACACATCTGTGTAGACCACATCGGCACCGGATACTCCTGTCTCCACATCTTCCGTCAACCGGATACTGCCGCCTGTCTGCGCCGCAATCTCCTGACAGGTTTTGACCAGCTCATCTTCCGGAAAATATTTACTGCTGGTGCAGGCCGTAAAGTCCATCCCCATCTTGGCGCAGGCTACCATCAGCGAATTGCCCATGTTATATCTGGCATCGCCCATATAAGTAAGCTTAATCCCTTTGAGACGGCCAAAATGCTCCCTGATGGTCAAAAAGTCCGCCAGCATCTGGGTCGGGTGAAATTCATTGGTCAGTCCATTCCACACCGGCACGCCTGCATGCCGGGCCAGTTCTTCCACAATATCCTGACCAAACCCACGGTATTCAATTCCCTCAAACATACGGCCAAGCACTCTGGCTGTATCTGCAATGCTCTCTTTCTTGCCAATCTGAGATCCCTTGGGGTCTAAATAGGTAGTGCCCATGCCCAAATCGTGTGCCGCCACCTCGAAGGAACAGCGGGTTCTGGTACTGGTTTTTTCAAAGATAAGGGCCACATTCTTGCCCCTGTGGATATCCGTCAGAATCCCCTTTTTCTTCTTATCTTTCAGGTCTGCCGCCACATCCAGCATGTAGGTTATCTCCTCCGGCGTAAAGTCCAGTAATTTTAAAAAGTTTCGTCCTGTCAGATTCATAGTTCACTCCCTTTCTGCGCTGCATCCGGTCTTAGCTTTGTTATAACCGCACATGACGAGTTTGCGGCAGGCAGCGCACAGTATGATATACACCAAACAGGACGGTCTACAGAACCGTCCTGCTGTTTTATGATAGTTCAAATGGCTATTTTAAAATCTCCCGCGCAGAAGCTGCCAATCCGGCAAGTCCCTGTATCTCTGAGGGAATGATAATCTTGGTAGCCTGGCCATCCGCCGCTTTCTCGAAAGCCTCCAGACTCTTGATCTTCAACACAGCCTCATCAGCTCCGGCTTCACGAATCATCCTGATACCGTCTGCGGTAGCTTTCTGCACCTTGAGAATAGCCTCCGCTTCACCTTCCGCCTCACGGATCATCTTCTCCTTCTGTGCCTCCGCACGCAGGATTGCAGACTGCTTCTCAGCTTCTGCCTCTAAGATAGCGGATTCCTTCTGACCCTCTGCCACCAGGACAGTGGACTTCTTCTCACCTTCCGCACGCAGAATTGCCTCACGGCGCTCACGTTCCGCCTTCATCTGCTTCTCCATGGCATCCTGGATTGCTGCCGGCGGAATAATATTCTTAAGTTCCACCCGGTTTACCTTGATACCCCAGGGGTCGGTGGCGATATCGAGGGACGCACGCATCTTGGTGTTGATGACTTCCCTGGATGTCAAAGTCTGATCCAGTTCCATCTCACCGATAATATTACGAAGCGTTGTGGCCGTCAGATTCTCAATTGCCATGATCGGATTTTCTACGCCGTATGCGAAGAGCTTCGGGTCTGTAATCTGGAAAAACACTACCGTGTCAATCCGCATCGTAACGTTATCCTTGGTAATCACAGGCTGCGGTGCAAAATCCACCACCTGTTCTTTTAAAACCACTCTTTTAGCGACTTTATCGATAAAAGGGACTTTCAGGTGAAGCCCTACAGACCAGGTCTGCTGATATGCCCCCAGTCTCTCCACCACATATGCATGTGCCTGCGGTACAATCTTAATACAGGATAACAAAATCACAACCAACAGGAACAACAATACCACTAATGCAATGATAGCACCCATTTTCTTCCTCCATTCCGAAGTATGCCTATACTTCTTTCCTCTCTTCTACGATTAATTTTACGCCATTGATGGCCAGAATCGTAGTTACTGTGCCCACCGGCAGTTTCACACCGTCCACTCTGGTACGGGCCGACCATTCCATACCGCCCACATTGACCTGACCAATACCCTGCAGATTATCAATCTCACTGATCACGATCGCCTGACGTCCCACCAGGCTCTCCGCATTGGTACGAACCCTGTCTTTGTTAAAGTATTTCACGGCAAGGGGTCTTGTAAAATACAGCAGGAGACCTGACGCCGCCAAAAACAGGATAACCTGCACGGCAAGGGGTGCACCGAATAAAGAAGCTACCGTTGCCACCAGGGCACCGCCCGCAAACCAGATTGTGGTAAGACCCATGGTAAGAAGTTCTATCACGACCAGTGCTACAAGAATGACCAGCCAGATAACCGTCATGTTCAAGTCCATCACATAATACACTTATCCCCACTCCTTTCTCCTGTCATAATCACGTCAATGTAATCATTCTACTATATTATCCCCAAAGTAGCAAGAAATATCGAATATCGGCAAACGGTCTGCGCAGACAGGAAAATTCTTACGGACCCCCCTAAGCAGCGATTACCAGAATACCTGATGATCGATCAGGAGACCGTCATGATTGCCTGCACGCCTGAAATGCGTCGCACCGCCCACATTGGTCTCACCTGCGATGGCCGCCTGTGCTGCCTGATAACAACTCTCCGGAATATCTCCGCCATAAACCCGGGCTACCTTGCCATTGATGGCAGGGGTAAACTGTCCGGACGCATAAATAACACCCGATATCGTATTCGGATAAGCAGGACTTCTGACACGATTCATAACCACCGCACCAACAGCAAGCTTTCCATTATAACTCTCGCCGCCTGCCTCACAATAAATCAGCGCCGCCAACAGTCTGGTATCATCGCCGCCAACCACCACTGCCCCTTGGTTCGCCGTCAATTTTGCCTTCCGCTCCGCTTCCTCGCGCTTCCGGATTGCCACCATGGTCTCGCCTTCATCAATATGAAAGTCTATATCCACATACTCTGCCGAAACATAGCCCACTTCTTCTTCATATTTAACGCTGATCCAATCCTCGTTCAGCATCTCTATGATTTCCAGCTCTTCATCCTCGGGTATGAAACCCACTGCCTGTGCATCCGCATCAGGTTCCTCGCGCACACATAACGCCTCTGTCTTGATCAGCACGATCAGATTCCCCACTTCATCGGCAAGTTCTTCCGCTTCCTCCCCAAAAAGGAGATACTCATCACTCGCCCAGCCTATCAGATCGCCGCTGCGAAGCCTTGTCCAACCGTCTTTACGTTCCAAAATCCTGCCGCCGCAGTCCTTATAAAGCAATCCTACTTTTTCGGATTTTTCATCTGCCTCTGCACGTACATTCAAAGCTACCTGTACGTTGACCATGACCAGATCCGTCTCTTCCTCTCTCCTGGCGCCTCCCGTTTGTGACACTTCTGTCAGTTCCTGGACCGCCTCATCATCTGCCGGACTGGCCGATGGATCCATAAGTTTAGCGATTCCCACATTCAGGGAATCCAAATACTCTTTCCTGCTGACAGCCTGCACATCCATATGTGACATGGCAAACAAACTCAGACAAAGAATGAACCCGGCAAGCAGAATCCCGTACCTCTTTCTGCCTCTCAGCATAAATGTCCTCCATCCTCCTGCAATAAGATTGTTACAAAATTGTTACAACATAAGCATGGATAATTTTAGCAAAACACCTATTCTTTGTCAAGTTTACGTAGCCTGTCCCCGTTTTATGCTACCATTCTGTTACTAAATCTTTACAATTTCTTTGTCTTTTCGACTGCGGCAAGAAGGGCATCCATGACTGCTCCCCGAAATCCGCTTTCCTCTAAAACACGTACACCTTCTATCGTAGTTCCGCCCGGTGAACAGACCATATCCTTCAGCTCCCCAGGATGCTTACCGGTCTCAAGTACAAGCTTAGCACTGCCGTATACCGCCTGCGCTGCAAATTCATAAGCCATCTTCCTGGGCATGCCTGCCGCCACTCCCGCATCTGCCATAGCTTCTATAAACATAAAGACATAGGCCGGCGAACTGCCTCCCACGGCGCCTACGGCATCTATTAACCGCTCCTGTATGAAGTCGGCCCTGCCAAAACTTTCCATCAGACGCAGGCTGTAATTCTTCTCTTCCTCCGAAACCGTTTCGTTGACACAGATTCCTGTACAGCCTTCTCCCACAAAAGCCGGCGTGTTCGGCATACAGCGAACAAGCTTCATCGTCCTGCCAAAGGTCTGTGCCAGCCACGCAAGCGTCTTCCCCGCAGCAATGCTGATCACCAGTGTATCCTCCCGCACCACACCGCGGACCTCCGCTATCACTTCCTCCAGGAACTGCGGCTTCACAGCCAGGATTAGCACCTCCACCTGTTCTGCCACTGTCCTGTTATATTTTGTCACTGCAATCCCATACTCCTCATGCACCGCATCCAGTGTCTTCTGGGTCTTTGCAGAACCGATGATATCCGATGCCTGAACCATCTCCTTCTCTAACATGCCGCCAATCATTGCCCGTGCCATGTTCCCCAGTCCAATGAATCCAATCTTCATAATATAATACATTCCTTTCCGCAATAAATACACATCGCTATTTTATGTTGCCATTTCATTATTTTCTGCAATAATCTTCCTGTATTACAGTGGTTATTTTACCAGGCCAAGCCGCTTTGTGTATCATGATATGCCATGCTTTGCTTCTATCTGCACGGATATCCTTTGAAAGCAGATTCTATATATATAATCTACTTATAACTGCTTTGTCATCTTTTTCTCCCGAAAGCGCATTTAATACTCCTTGTTATTTAATGTCGTTTTTCCTTGTTTTTACTGGATTTTCTATGCTTATCATCTTTCATCGGGCAAATTCCGTATTATTTCAATACCATTCGTTACGAAGTCGTTAAATCATGTTTTAATCATTTTTCTTGCGTGGCGAAATAAAAAACATCCGTCACAAAACCTGTCCCATCACATCCGTCTCTGCCGATATGCCTCATACAACAGCACAGAAGATGCCACTGCCGCATTCAGAGACTCCACTTTTCCTTCCATGGGAATCTTCACAAACATATCTGCACAGGCTGCCGTTTCCTTCCGCAGACCTTTGCCCTCATTTCCGATTAAAAAGGCTGTGCTTTTGCGATAATCAAATTCCTCATAATACTCTTTCCCGCCAAGATGGGCCGCATACACACAGACGCCCTTCTCCTGTAGCAACTTGATGATGGAAGAAATATCTTCCACATACAAGAAAGGAACCCGGTAAACAGACCCCATCGTGGAACGAACCGTCTTAGGATTATACAGATCCACAGTACGCCTGCTCATAATAACACCGTCAGCGCCTACAGCCTCCGCCGTCCGAAAGATGGTGCCCAGATTTCCCGGATCCTGGATATCCTCCAGCATAATCAATAACATTTGCTTTTCTATTTTCCCATTCCCTTTATCTTCCAGTATTCCTTTCAGATCATAATGGAACTGCCTGACCAGGCAAAGGATTCCCTGCGGCGTCATGGTATCTGAGATCTTCGCAAAGACCTCATCCGACACCAGTTCATAGGAAAGCCCTCTTAACTTCTCCGCACATTGCAAAAGCACCTCCGACTCGGCGCTTTGGGACACATATACCCCGCAGATCCGCTCTGTCGGCGCTTCCAGGAACATCTTTATGCCTTCTGCGATAAAGACATCCTTCTGATTCCGCTCTTTCCCTTTCTGGGAAAGGGCCGCAATTTCTTTCACCGTTCTGTTACCAAGGCTCGTTATCATCTCATCCTCCAAATCATCGGCTGTTCCTACTGTTCTTTCTGCTGCGGCTCTTTATAACGAAAAATCCTGGAAGGCCTGTGTCCGGCGTTGGATGTCATCCGCCCCGTATCCTCCAGTTTCTCGGAAATGGTCCTTCGAAACGCTGCCGGAAGGAGCTTCTTCCCAAGTATGAGTTCATATACCTCCTGCAATTGGCTGATGGTAAACTCCGCAGGCATCATATGAAAGACAATATCCGTATAGTTGATCTTCCCGCGCAGCCTTTTGAGCGCCTCGTCCACAATCTGACTGTGATCGAAGGCCAGCTCCATTCCTGCAATCTCCTCCAGGGCAAACCACTGCGCGCCTGTAATACTGGCCTTGCTGATATCCACAAGGGAAATATAGGCACAGCTGACAATCCGCATCCGGGGATCACGGTCCACACTGCCGAAGGTATAAAGCTGCTCACTGTAAACATCCAGGAGTCCTGTTTTATCCGACAACACCCTCTTCAACGTGTCCTCAAAGGTTTCCTTAGTCCCCACAAATCCCCCTGGCAGACCATAGTAACCCTTATAAGGATAGTGTTCCCGTTTCACCAGCAGAATCTTTAACGACTGCCTGTCCAGTTTCCGATAGTTATCCGTGCTGTTCTTGGCCACACCTACTACAATCGCATCCACGGTGATGGAGATGGAAGCATAATCTTCCGGGCGATACTGACTTAAGTATTCCTGTTCTCCCTCATCTGCCATCCTGTCTTTGCCGCTCATCCATTCTTTCCTCCGATTCCGATTCTTCTACAGCTCAAACTTCGGCATCAACTGCAGCTTAAACAGATTCCTCTCATGGAGTCTGTCAATCTTTTCCTTGACTGCCCCGTCCTCTATTTCTCCGGTACGAATATATCTGTCCAGCACCTCATAGGTAAATCCCAGATTATCCTCATCACTTTTGCCGCAAAGACCGTCTGAGGGCACCTTCTCGATCAGCTCCTCCAAAAGTCCGGCTGCTCTGCCCACAAGCTTTACCTCCCTGACCGTGAGATCGGATAACGGGCTGAAGTCACCTGCGCTGTCCCCGTAACGCGTGGAATATCCTACCCAGTCCTCCGAGAGGTTACAGGTATTCACCACCCGTCCGTTTCTGGACTGGGAAACCGCATACAGAACGGCCATGCGAAGACGGGGCGGCAGATTGATGGCTGCCTGTTCGCTCATGCCCTCTGTCAGTGCGCACTGCACACCCTGTGTCACTGCCTGCACTGCCTGAGAGATGTTGACGGTAACAGATTCTATTCCCAGAAAATCCACCAGTTTCTTCGACATATCAATATCAGACTGTTCCCCATTGGGCATCAGGACACCGATCACCCGGTCCTTACCCAGCGCCTCCACACACAAGGCCGCTGCCACAGAGCTGTCCTTCCCGCCCGAAATACCGATGATACAATTGCAGTCTCTGCCGTTCTCCTCAAAAAACTCCCTGATCCATGCCACACATCTGTCTTTTACTTCCTTTGCATTAAATTCCATTTTCTCATCCTCCCTGCTTCCATTGTAAGGCATCTAAACCGATATGAAAAGTATCCTGTCTGATTTCCTTATTTAAAACGCGCCGTCATGCAGTCTTGCCCGGATTTCCCGTAAGGACTGTTCCTTGACCAAGCCCCCATCCTTAAACACCGTCTGTAAAAGATTGGCCGAAGAAGACGCTTCCCCCCAGTCCAGGCCATCCCGGTACTGCAACACACCGTTTTCTTCAAATACCACACAGCAGCCCTTCTGACTCTTTTTGAATCCGCCTTCTTTTGGGTTCTTGAAAATAGGATATGGTTTCCCCTCAATCTCACAGTAGGTTGCCTTGATACAGGAACTGAAAGTGTCCCTTGTAAAAGGCTTTAACACACCATTTTCTTCAATACATTGGAAAGAAAACGACCCCACGCCGAGAGCCGCATTGGAGCAGGCAAATCCGTTTTTCATCAGAATCCGGTATATCTGCTCACAGCGCTGCACCGTAATGGAATCTCCGTAAATCGCCTTTACATGGGAATCCAATACCTTATACCCTTTACTGTTGACCGTCCCGCCAAACGTTTCCCACAGCTTAAAGACCGTCTTTGTGACCACCTCCACACAGTCACCGGAATCGCCGCGCATCAGCATACAGCCTTGATGAGACATAATCTCCTCTTTGAGCTGAGGCAGCACATTATCAATCACATTCCAATAATCATAAGAATCCAATACGACGGAAAAGCTGGTCCTGGGATAGATTTCAGTCAGGAGCCTGCGAAGCAGGGTAATCTCATCACCGTCCACCGCATAGTTACTGCACATCACCGCATGTTCCGTGCTGGGACTGCCAAAGGCAACCGGCTCTTTCGTACAGTCACAAGCATACAGTTCTTCCAGGTAGGGAACCACCGGCACCGTAGCCGTATTCAGGAAAGACAGACACCATCCCGCCCCAGCCTTGACTGCTGACTCCGTGCACTCCTCCCCCCTGAAATCAAAGGCTCCCAGCGCCCTCGCCTTCTCTATTTTGTCATCACAGGTGAGGTCATAATATTTATTTACGATTTCCCGATAAGTATAACCCACTGTGGCGGCAATCATGGGATGCCAGCTTTCCGCAGATATCAGACTTTCCAGGGCCTGCGGCAGCCAGGCAAAGGCCGGATGGGTATTGGTGATGCCAAACATGGGCACATGAACAGGCACTCTTGTTCCTTCCGGCAGCGCCACAATTTCAATGGGCAGATAGCCAAGTCTGTGCAGTTTCTCAATTTTATCGATACCGTAAACCTCCGCCCCCAGGGTGTTATCCAGCACCCGCTTATACTCTGCGATGACCTCCTCAAAGGGCCTTTCAAAAAACATCCTGTTAAAGTAGTCGATCAGGTAGGTTTTGATCATGCCCTGCAGCCCGAACATGACCACCCGATCCCACCTGTCAATCCTGCTCATTCTCGGTGTAAAATAGGACACTGACCTGGTCATCTTCTGCGGCAGCATCTCCGCATGTACGGCTTTATAATAGTCAATCAGTAACATAGGATTTGTCTTATGCATAATCAAATACCTCCACCCTTTCATGCTTCTTCGTGAAAATGCTGTTCGTGGTAAATACCTTCTCAATCAGCCCGCATGTTAAGACTTCCCCCTCTAAGATGGTATTCTCACAATGGGAAATATACAGGTAAATCTCCTTCGCCCCAAGTTCCTTAAGCTTCCTGGCACTGAAATAGAAAGTGCCGCCCCTGCTGGAAATATCATCCATAATGAGAATCTTTCTGTCCTTAACGCAGTCTGTCATGCCGGATACGGCAAGCCCCCTGATCTCTCCTGTCTCCCAGTCCCGGTTCTTGATGCCGAAGGCATAGGGCAGCCGGAACATCCCGGAATATCGTTTGCAGGCGCCTTCGTCGGGATAAAACATGGTCAGATTCTCCATGCCGATCCTGTCAATCACCCGCTTGACAAGGGCTTCCGGCGTCCTCACACGGATTCTGTCAAGCAGCGCCTCGCTGACCGAAGAATGCGGATCCAGGACCGTCACGGATGTAAAATCCAGCCAGTTAATGACCTGTGCGAAATATTTCAGCGTAAACACATCTTCTTTTGTTTTCACCCTGTCCTGGCGGGCATTGGGAATATAGGGCATATCCAGGGACAAATCCCTTATGCCATGGGCCCGCAGATGCCCCGCCAGATAGATTAACGTAACCAGCTCCTCATTGCTTTCAAAAAGCCAGGTAATCTTTGCCTTCCGCTTTGCTTCACCCCCGCCGTCCGTTTCCCAAACCGGCTCCTTTAGTAGCAGGGTTCCGTCCGGAAATTTATTGACAATTATGTCATTTTCATTGACTCTGATCATCGTTCTCCCCCATCTGCACCCTAATATAACATTTATGTCATATTAGCACATCTCAATCTGGCACATCTTCATAGTCTGCAGCGCCGCCTCATGGGTTTCCGGTGTAACGCCGGCACAGCAGTCTGCCCGCACCATAATCTTTGCCTCCGGAAAATTGGCTTTCAGCAACAGTACATTAGATACGACACAAATGTCAGTACAAAGCCCAAAGCACTCTATCTCCAATTCCTCCTGACCGCCTTCTTTACGGATTTCTTCTGCCAGCCTTGTGGAACCGAAAGTTCCTTTTTCAATAGTGGTATATTCCTTTTCTGACAGAGCCGTCAGTATTGTCTTGTTTAAGAGCCATCCTTCCGTGTCCCTGACACAGTGTACCACCGGCAGCTTCTTTCCCTCTGCCGTTTCCAGATAATTGCTCTGGTGGGTATCCATCGTCACGTAAATACTGCCCTCAAATCCTTCAATCGCTGCGGCAGCCCTTTCCACGATGTCCTGTGCCTCCTGGGTTCCCAATGATCCTTCAATAAAATCATTCTGCATATCCACAACCACCAATATTTTCTTCATCACTTTTCCTGCTCCTTTCATGTTATTATTATTTTGTTATTAACAATAATATATTAACAAAAGGCATTTGTCAACAGGAAATCACAAAAAAACCCGCAGACCATACGATCTGCGGGAATCTTATCTATAACACAACGAAAACTACTGTGAAAGTACCTTAGACATCTCAAAGGGATACTCCGGGATCCCTTTCTGCATATTCAGGGCTTCCTCGATATCAAAATCCAAAAACTCTCCGTGCTGGTATCCAACCACGCGGTTGGTCTTACCCTCACACAGAATATCTGCCGCATAACAGCCCATGATAGAAGCGTAATATCTGTCCTTACAGGTGGGGGAACCGCCACGCTGCATGTAGCCGAGAATCGTAGCCCTGGTCTCAATACCCGTTGCCGCCTCAATTCGTCTCGCCATGGAGGTAGAATGCCCGATCCCCTCCGCATTGATGATCAGATGATGGGTCTTGCCGCGCTTCCTGTTGGCTATGATATTGTTGATAATCTGCTGTTCATTATAATCATATTTCTCCGGAATCAGAATATCTTCCGCACCGTTGGAAATACCGCACCACAGAGCAATATAACCAGCGTTTCTTCCCATAACCTCAATGATGCTGCATCGCTCATGGGAAGACGATGTATCACGTACTTTATCTATCGCCTGCATGGCCGTATTGATGGCCGTGTCAAATCCGATGGTATACTCTGTACAGGCAATATCCAGGTCAATGGTGCCTGGCAGACCTATGGTATTGATTCCATGTCTGGACAGAGCCTGCGCCCCGCGGTAAGAACCGTCCCCGCCGATGACCACCAAACCGTCAATCCCATGCTTGTGACAGATATCAGCCCCCTTCTGCTGACCCTCTTCCGTACGGAACTCGTGACACCGCGCCGTACCAAGAATTGTGCCGCCACGCTGAATCGTATCCGACACACTCCATTTTTCCATGTCTATGATTTCTTCGTTTAAAAGCCCCTGATATCCCTTTTTAATCCCCTTAACCTTGACGCCGTTGGCAATCGCTTTCCTGACCACGGCACGGATAGCCGCATTCATACCCGGGGCATCACCGCCGCTTGTCAATACACCGATTGTCTTAATCTGTTTCGCCATATCAGTAACCATGCCTTTCCGCCCTGTCATGCCCTCCACACTGCCATGACAGATGCCTGTATTTATAAATTGATAAATTCTTACGCGAGCCTCCATTATTCCGCCCTGTGAAATCCTATATCAGTGCGGAAAATGTCCTGCTTTATCATTTATAACGCAATTTCTATCTGTATTTTACATTATCAATACAGGATTTTCAATATCTTTCCATCAGAGGTTCTAACTTCGGCATACACACGCGCAATCTTTGCGGAGAATGCCTTAACGTGCCATCCTGCTTACTTATACCACCTTCACGTTCTCCTCCCCGTATAACTTTCGCAGTCTCCCCACCAGGTCTTCACCCGCACGCACATTCCAATTTGCCGGCAAAGGATTCATGGCCTTAGGATTCTCCACATAAATCACCACGCTGTCATGCCCTTCGGAATCCTTCAGCGCCTCAAAAAGCCCTTCCTTACGGTTCTCGTACTCTTCCTTGGTAGGAAACTTAATCCACAGCTTCCTGGGGACTTGTTCAAAGGGCGTAATCCGCTCACAGATCAACTTCCCATCCTTATCCTCTTCCACGGAGACCCGCCCCTTGATAAAGACCTTGCTGTCTTCCACGATATTACTGCCGAATTTCTCATAATCCCGGGGAAACACAATGACCTCAACAGAGCCCACCAGATCCTCCACCTGTAAAAAGGCCATCACCTTTTCATTCTTGGTATATTTAATCTTCTTCTCCGCAATCATGCCGCCTATGGTGGCAGACACCCCATCTGACACCGCAGTACTGCCATTCTCCTCATTCCAGACAAAATCCGCCGTGGTATTGGTGATATTCTTACGCCACATTTCCTGATATTCCTCCAGCGGATGTCCGCTGATATAAATGCCCAGCACCTCTTTTTCAAAGGCAAGCTTCATCTCCTTGGAATACTCGCCCACATCCGGCAGACTCACCTCATAGTCCACTTTGTCACTTTCCGATGCGATATCAAACAGGGAAATCTGCCCTGCCAGATTGTTCTTCCGATTCTGCTGCACCCCGTCTATGACCTGGAGATAAACGCTTAAGAGCTGCTTCCGTGTACCGCCTAAGCTGTCCATGGCTCCGGCCTTGATGAAATGTTCCACAATACGCTTGTTCATATCCCTGTCCGTCACACGGCTGGCAAAATCCGCCAGATTCTTATAAGGCCCCCTGGCAGTCCGCTCCGCCACCACGGCCTCTATCAACGGACCGCCCACGCTCTTAATGGCTGTCAGGGCATAACGGATCTGGTTGCCGGACACGGAAAACCCTTTTTCCCCCAGATTGATATCCGGCGGCAGAATCTGAATCCCCATGCTCCGGCAAGTCATGATATACTCTGACACCTTGCTGGGATTATCAATCACAGAAGTCATCAGCGCCGCCATAAATTCCACCGGATGATAATATTTCAGATAGGCCGTCTGATAGGCCACCACCGCATAACAGGCTGCATGGGATTTGTTGAAAGCATATTTGGCGAAATCCATCATGGTATCATAGATGTGATCCGCCACCTTCTCATCTATCCCATTGGCCACACATCCTGGCACATTTTCTTCCGGGTTCCCATAGGTAAAGTTCTTCCGCTCCTGTTCCATCACATACTGCTTTTTCTTACTCATGGCACGGCGCACCAGATCGCTGCGACCCATGGTGTAACCGCCCAAATCCCGCACGATCTGCATGACCTGCTCCTGATATACAATACAGCCATACGTAGGCGCAAGAATCGGCTCCAGCTGTGGACAGTCATAGGTCACCGAATCCGGGTTGTTCTTGCCCTTGATATATTTGGGGATAAAGTCCATGGGACCCGGCCGGTACAGGGAAATGCCGGCAATCACATCTTCCAGGCTCTGGGGCTTTAGCTCCTTCATGAAACTTTTCATGCCCCCGCTCTCCAACTGGAACACGCCTTCCGTCCGGCCCGTTCCCAGAGAGGACAACACCGCCTGATCATTATAATCTATGTCATCAATATCTATGAAAATACCTGTACTTTTCTCTACCAGTTTCACTGCGTTCTGAATCACCGTGAGTGTCCGAAGACCCAGGAAGTCCATCTTCAGAAGCCCCAGTTCCTCAATGGTAGTCATCGGAAACTGTGTGGTCACAGAACCGTCCGACCCTCTTGAGAGGGGCACGAAATTATCTGCCTCCTCCGGACAGATGACCACCCCCGCCGCATGCATGGACGTGTGACGCGGCAGACCTTCCAGACGCTTACACATATTGATCAGATTGTGTACCTGCTCGTCCTCCTGATAGAGACTCTTAAATTCCGGATTCATCTCTAACGCCTTATCGATAGAAACACCCTGATTCTGCTCGTTGGGAATCATCTTGGCAATACGGTCCACATAGGCATAGGGCAGATCCATGACTCTGCCCACATCCCGGATCACACCCTTGGCCGCCATCGTACCAAAAGTGACAATCTGTACCACTTTATCGGCGCCGTACTTTTGACCAACATAGTCAATCACTTCCTGACGCCTCTCAAAACAGAAATCCACGTCAATATCCGGCATGGAAACTCGTTCCGGATTTAAAAACCGCTCAAAGAGAAGGCTGTATTTAATCGGGTCAATATTGGTTATTTTCAGACAATAGGACACAATGCTGCCCGCCGCCGATCCCCGCCCCGGCCCCACAGCAATCCCATTTTCCCGGCAGAAATTGATATAATCCCACACGATCAGGAAATAATCCACGAATCCCATGCTGCGAATAATCTCAAGCTCATATTCCATCCGCTTATGCAGGGTGCCGTCATCCTGGGGATAGCGCTCCTTCATGCCATCCTGACAGAGTTTATTTAAATAAGACCAGGAGTCATAGCCTTCCGGCACCTCATAGTGCGGCACCTTGTAATGCCCGAACTCTATCTCCACATGACACCTGTCCGCAATCCTCTGGGTATTCTCCACCGCCTCCCAGGCATATGGGAACAGTCCCTTCATCTCCTCCTCGCTCTTGACATAATACTGGCCGCCCTCATAGCGCATACGGTCCTCATCCGCCACCTTCTTGCCTGTCTGCAGACATAAAAGGATATCATGGGGCTGTGCGTCTTCCGCATAGGTGTAATGCACATCATTGGTAGCCACCAGAGGAATATCCAGCTCCTTGCTCATACTAAGGAGCACCGAATTTACCGACTGCTGGGCCGGAATCCCGTGATCTTGCAATTCCAGAAAATAATTCTCTTTCCCAAAAAGGGCCTGGTATTTTAAGGCAACCTTCTTAGCCTCGTCCACCAGCCCTTTCTGGATATAACGGGGCACTTCTCCCGCCAGACAGGCCGAGAGTGCGATAATCCCCTCATGGTACTGTTCCAGCACCTCAAAGTCCACACGGGGCCTGTAATAATATCCTTCCGTAAACCCCTTGCTGACAATCTTCACCAGATTGGCATACCCTGTATTATTCTCTGCCAGAAGCACCAGATGATAATACCGATCCTCCCCGCCTGTCAATTCCCTGTCAAACCGGGAGTGGGGCGCCACATAGACCTCACAGCCAATGACCGGGTTGATGCCTTCTGCTTTGGCCGCCTTGTAGAAGTCGACGACGCCATACATCACGCCGTGATCCGTGATAGCCGCACTGTCCATGCCCAGCTCTTTCACCCGTTTCACATATTCTTTGATTTTATTGGAACCGTCCAGAAGACTGAATTCTGTGTGGACATGCAGATGTGTAAATGCCATGATGCTATCCTTCCCAAAAGGTTGTATAATCGTCTGATTTCTGTGTTTTACCGTCTCATTTATTATAGACGCTCCAGGGAAATCAGTCAAACACTACCTTAGCCTTCACCACCCTGTCAAACCATCATATCATAACACTAAAACACCTTGGAGTTTCCTTATGCCCAATTATGAAATGACACCCGAAATGGCCTTCACAGGACTCCTGATACAAAACCATCCGGGTGCAATCGCCTGGATCAACAGCGACACGCCCGGTTCCGGCCCCAGCGGCACGGTCAAATTCTATCACACAATCTACGGCGGCATCCTGGTGGAGGCGCAGATTTTCGGCCTTCCCAACATCGATGTCCCCGACGCAAGTAATTTCTATGCCATGCATATACACGAATCCGGAGACTGCAGCGAACACTTCAGCCATACAGGTCTGCACTATAACCCCGGAAACACCATCCACCCCAATCATGCAGGAGATATGCCGCCCCTTCTTGGCAATCAGGGTTACGCCTTCAGCGTCTTTTATGACAAAAGGTTCTCTCTGCCGGACATCGTCGGAAAATCCGTGATCATTCACGAAAAGCCCGACGACTTCACCTCCCAGCCCGCCGGAAATGCGGGCAATAAAATAGGCTGCGGCAAGATTGAATGGTTCGTGTAGCGCTCTGCCGGCAGCCTTCCTGTCATCTTCATCTATGTTACATCAGATCCTTTGTCTCCACTTTATAGACGGACAAAAATGCAAAAGCAATCGAAACAAGCATTAATATTGTAAGGAAAACAACATTGTCTCTCAGGGTGAAAGTACCAATATTTCCCTGCGTTAAAAAGACCAGTACAAAGGAAGCTACAATTGTCGCTTTCGTGGATTTCATCATCATACCCACAAACAGGGCAACGAGAGTGACCGAAACCGTAACTGCGGAATTGACCACCATCTGTAAATAGAAAACGGGATCCGCCATATTATAATCAATCGGAAAAGAAGACGTCATAAAGCACGCCCCGACCAGAATACACCTTTTGGGGGTTCTGCATCAGAAGCCTTAAGATTTCAAACTCCTTGGCCGTCAGTTCCACTGCCTCTCCCCTCTTCGTGACCCTATAGTCCGTCAGATTCATGATAAGATCCCCTGCTGTCAACGTATCCGGCTCCTCCGGATGGACATTGTCATAATGCATGGTCCTGCGGAGCGCCGCCTTGGTCCTGGCTAGGACTTCCACCAGCAAAATCCTGTATTTTCCATCCCCATACACTCCCCCCTTTACAGCAGGAAATCCCTGTATCATACGGATACAGGGACTTCTTTTTCATTCTATTTCGTATTACAGATATTTCTTCAAATCATCTGTCTTGTCCAGTTTCTCCCAGGGCAGATCCAGATCGTTACGGCCAAAGTGTCCGTAAGCTGCTGTCTGTTTGTAGATCGGACGGCGCAGGTCGAGCATCTTGATGATACCGGCCGGCCTTAAATCAAAGTTCTCACGCACAATCTCCACCAGCTTATCATCGCTGACCTTACCGGTACCGAAAGTGTCAACCATGATGGAAGTAGGCTGTGCCACACCGATTGCATAAGACAGCTGGATCTCACACTTATCAGCAAGGCCTGCCGCTACGATGTTCTTAGCCACATAACGTGCCGCATACGCTGCGGAACGGTCAACCTTGGTGCAGTCCTTACCAGAGAAAGCGCCGCCGCCGTGACGGGCATATCCGCCGTATGTATCCACGATAATCTTACGGCCTGTGAGACCTGCATCACCGTGCGGTCCGCCGATTACGAAACGGCCTGTAGGATTGATAAAGAATTTGGTCTGATCGTCCACCAGCTCCTTCGGGAGAATAGGATCAAATACATATTTCTTAATATCCTCATGAATCTGTTCCTGTGTCACATCATCATCATGCTGGGTGGATAATACCACTGCCTCAAGACGTACCGGCTTACCAGCCTCGTCGTACTCTACAGATACCTGGCTCTTGCCGTCAGGTCTCAAATATTTCAGTGTGCCGTCCTTACGAACCTTGGTGAGCTGTAAAGCCAGCTTATGTGCCAGATCAATCGGATACGGCATATACTCTTCCGTCTCGTTGGTGGCATAACCAAACATCATACCCTGATCGCCGGCGCCTGTGTCAAGGTCGTCGTTCTGCTCGCCCTTCTTCGCCTCAAGAGCCTTGTCCACGCCCATAGCGATATCTGCGGACTGCTCATCGATTGCTACAAATACAGCGCAGGTGTTGCCGTCAAAGCCATACTCGGACTTGGTGTAACCAATCTCCTTTACGGTATCGCGCACGATCTTCTGCATATCAACGTATGCATTGGTGGTGATCTCACCGGTCACCAGCACAAATCCTGTACACACTGCGGTCTCACATGCCACACGGCTCATGGGATCTTTCTCCATGCAGGCGTCAAGAATGGCGTCGGAGATGGCATCGCAGACTTTGTCAGGATGTCCTTCTGTTACGGATTCTGAAGTAAATAATCTTTTTTCCATTTTACCCTCATTTCTGCGCTGCTTTTGCCTCAACTTTGTTGAGACAGTGCATTGAACAGGTTTGTGCCAAGCAGCACGCAGACACAAAGCCCGTGATTGAAAATTTAATTTTCAATCTTTTACCTCATGGTATTTGAACATTAAAGTAGTCCGCTGATTTCTCACGAAATAAGCGGACTTGACAGTCGATAATCAAATCCTCTTATTGTTCGATCTGTCTGTGACAGCATTTCGCTCAGGTTGGCACCTTCCTCACAAGGGGTTGCCGTGGCTTCATAGATCCTCTGTATCTCCACCACTCTGAATAAGAGAAAACTTACAATATGGAATTTTCATATCTGTAGATACAATACACCCTCAGAGGGATTCTGTCAATATAAAAATCAACCGACTTTCAACTTAAATTTCTGCAGATCCCGATCTGTCGTCACCAGATCGATCTGCGCTCCCAGGCTCTGCAGTTTCAGATGAAAATCCTCATAACCGCGCTCGATATACTTGATATCATCCACCGTGGTAATCCCATCCGCTGCAAGACCGGCAATGACAAGCGCTGCACCTGCACGCAAATCAGGCGCCGTAATGTTCGCCCCCGTGTACTTGGGCACACCGTCAATGATAGCGGTGTTGCTCTCCACCTTGATATTGGCTCCCATACAGGTAAGCTCGTCCACATATTTAAAACGATTCTCGAAAATACTCTCCGTTACAATACTGGTTCCCGCAGAAAGCCCCAGCGCCACAGTAATCTGCGGCTGCATATCCGTTGGAAATCCGGGATAAGGCAATGTCTTCACATGCGTATGCCCAAGAGGCTTAGCCGCCACCACGCGCACGGCGTCGTCGGACTCCTCTATCTCGCAGCCGATCTCTAATAATTTGGCGCTGATAGACTCTAAATGCTTGGGAATCACATTCTTAACCGTTACATCTCCTTTGGTCACTGCCGCCGCAAACATAAATGTGCCCGCTTCAATCTGATCCGGAATAATGCCATATTCCGTACCATGTAATTTCACCACACCTCTGATACGAATCACATCTGTACCCGCACCCTTGATATTGGCTCCCATACTGTTTAAAAAGTTTGCCAGATCTACCACATGAGGCTCTTTGGCCGCATTTTCAATCACAGTCTGTCCCTCTGCCATGACAGCTGCCATCATCACATTCATGGTAGCGCCCACAGTCACCACATCCATGTAGATGTGGTTTCCTTTTAATTTATCGGCCTCCGTGATAATCAGGCCGTGTTCAATCCTGACATTGGCGCCCAATGCACGGAATCCCTTGATATGCTGGTCTATCGGGCGAAGTCCTATGTTACAGCCGCCCGGAAGAGCCACCTCCGCCTTACTGTATTTGCCAAGCAGCGCTCCTAACAGATAGTAAGAAGCCCTGATCTTCTTAATATAATCGTCCTCAATCACCAGATCGTGAACCTGTGAGGCATTGATCTTCACCGTATGCCTGTCCACCCGGTTCACAACAACGCCTATACTCTCCATCGCCTGCATCATCACATTGGTATCTCTGACATCAGGCACATTTTCTATCAATACGGTTTCATCCGTCATGATGGCGGCTGCCAGAATTGCCAGCGCCGCATTCTTGGCACCGCCTATCTCCACCTCGCCGACTAACGGATTCCCACCTTTAATCGCATATTGTTCCATTTATGTTATTGCCTTTCTCACACAAAAATGCCAAACATATAACTATCAGTATACCATAATTTGCCCATTTGTAAATGGGCAGATTAATTCAGGTAGTCGAAGGGGTTCACCTGACTGCCGTTGATCAGCACCTCAAAGTGCACATGGGGTCCTGTACTTACACCGGTATTACCGCTTAAGGCAATCTTCTGTCCCTGGGTCACCGTCTGTCCCTGAGATACCAGGACCTTGCTCAAATGGCCATATCTGGTCTGTCTGCCATCTGCATGATTGATATAGACCACATAACCATAACCGCTGCCCCAGCCGGCCTTCGCCACAGTTCCTGTGGAGGATGCCATGACAGCCGTGCCGACCGGTGTCGCCCAGTCCACGCCTTTATGATAGGTGCTGGCACCTCTGGTAGGCGCCTTTCTTCTGCCGAAATTGGAAGTCAGTCTGCCGCCGGAGATCGGTTTGATATAGGTAGGCGGAATCTTCGTACCACGTTCCACCACTTTAGGCACCGCCTCATAAGTGATTTCCTCTTTCAGAATCTCCCTGCTCACTTCTTCCTTATTGCGGTAAAACACATCGGCCACCACCTTACGGTGTCCTGCAGAGGGTTCCTGCAGTGTCTGCGTCTGGTTGGTATACCAGTCGTCATTATCCACATAGACAATCTCTGCCTCGTAATCCTCTTCGTAATACATCTGCTCCACACGTTCTACGGAAAGCTCTGGTTCCGGCACCGTCACGATCAGCTCGTCCCCCACACGGATCATGGAGTTTTCACTTTCAATGGTCTCGTTCATCGCTACCAGATCTGCCAGCGGAATCTCATTCTTCTCCGCAATCTGTGAGAGCGTATCCCCCGATACCACTTCATAAATCTGCTCCTTTTCCTGATCCTTGGTGACTTCATCAATGGCCTGGGAGAGAGGCGTCAACTCATAATCCTGAAGATAGGCTTCCACCACTTCCACTGTATCACCAAATTCCAGGGACAAAAGCCCCAGTTCATAATCAGAAAAATCTTTCTCTGCCGCCGGCTCGATGTCTTGAAACATCTCATCAATCGCAGCGTTAATACCGACACTGGTCATGACCTCCTCGGCCTCTTCTTCCTCTTTCTCTTTCTGCTCCTCCGTAGAGTAAATCTGGGTGGTAAGCACATTTAACTCTCTCTCAGAGTCTAACACCAGATCCACATTGTAGGTGTTCTCACCATCGTACTTCTTAATAGAAGCCTGCAAAAGTGCAAGCACCTCCTGCGTACTGGCAAGATTTACCGTATACTCATTAATCTTTACCGTATAAGAACGGTTGAGCGTTTCCTTCACGCTGCCCCGCATGGCCGTTACCATATTGGAAATTATGACACCATCGTCATCTACAGTGCCCCAGAGCACCTCATCGCCCTCAAAAGTCATTTCGCTCTCTGCAAGCACCATTTCATCACTGCTGCCCGCAAGCCTTTTCCTGGCCGCAATCAGACAGTCGTCCGCTTCCTCAATATCGCCCATGATGCCCACCTGCGTGCCATTTAGGTACACCGTAAAGATATTATCGCCGGTACTCTCAAGACGCTGCATATGAGGCAGGCAAAAGGCGGCTGCGATGATCGCAAGCACCGCAACCTTAATATATGCAATTTTCA
>ERZ777305.431-NODE-431-length-68907-cov-17.625182_pt1 | contig 68907 bp, 67 predicted proteins | sample MGYA00374965_ERZ777305 | MGnify/ENA primary metagenome ERZ777305 (study PRJEB29328, sample SAMD00013331) | mouse gut metagenome | study: EMG produced TPA metagenomics assembly of the Metagenome analysis of fecal microbiota from mouse which was promoted...
ACAAAGACCAGGAGGATCGACCCGGAGATTGTGCAGGCCATGATGAAACAGGGCAAGGTGTACCAGTCCCGGCAGGATGTGAACGGCAGGGTGCGAAGGAACTGCGCATTTGTGGGATATGACAGCAGGGGGACGCCCAGGTACTGCGCTCTGCGCGGCCCCAGTGCAGACAGCAGTTTCCGTCAGGATATGGAAAATTCAGACAAAACCTATGGTTTTCTCATGGAGGGGCGGAGCAGGCGGGTTTATGAATTTGAAGCGCCCATTGATGCCATGAGTCATGCTACGCTCTGTAAGCTGCAAGGGATTGATTGGAGAAAGGACTATCGGATTTCAGAAGGCTGTCTCTCTGACAAGGCGCTGAAACAGTTCTTGAAAGACCATCCGCAGGTCAGGGAGATTGTTTTCTGCTATGACAACGATGTGGACGGAAAACTGGCGGACGGCGCCCCTCATAACCATGGGCAGGTAAGGGCGGCGCAGGCAAAGGAATATTTTGCCTCCCTTGGGTATGTCACATACATACAGACCCCATCGCAGAAGGATTTCAACAAGATGTTGACGTCCCTTTATGAACAGTCTGTCCAGGGGGAACAGAGTCCGGCAGGGCAGGAGGCGGAAGAAGATGGATTGGAACCGTAAGAGAGCAGGAAGGTTTTGCATCATGACAGGAGGTGGCATATGAGACCGGTGTATGTATGTCAGCTGCCAAAAGAATTGCAGAGGGAAATAGAGGATATTTTAACCCGGCTGCTTTTGTACCAATGCGGCGGCAAGGATAAAGCAGAAGATTATTTTGGCATGAGCCTTGCGGATGCGGTGCAGCTTGGTATGGAAAGTAAGATAGCGGACATTGATTGTGCGGCGGAACCCCTTAAAAGCGGCGGGGGTATGGCAGATATGCCGGAGCGCATCAGAAAGGATGTTGAACGGCTGTCGGAGATCATGACACAGAGAACGGAAATGGAGACGGAGGCCCCGTTTCTGTATCTTGCAGGCGAGCAGGTTGGGGAGGGGGATTATTATGAGCTGGTGAATGTCATATGGCATCACGGAGAGGATGATTACGGCTTGTGGCAGGTGCAGATCCCGCTTTATCTGGTACGCAACATTCTGAACAGTCCGCAGAACTTTGTGGGAGATTTGGATGAAGTCATGGATAGCGTGCCCCTGGAACCGTGGCCTCCCGATAATACGCTGCATTTCCTGTTTCCAAGAGGCGGCCGGATCGTCTGCTGTAGTATGGAAATGGAGGAAAAATTCTTTGCGGAATACAGTATTCAGGGCTCGTCTGTGAGGGGGAGCCGGGATGAGATCAGGGAAGAATTAACCATATTGCTTAGTGCAGAACAGGCAGAAGAAAGCGAAGAGGCGGAGCGATAGCATAGGGCATGACGATTTCTGGCGATCAGAGTGTTTTGTAAAGGGGAATACATCATTAAAGAAAGGATAATTCGATGGAAAAAATAAAATCATTTGACCTGGACCGATGGAGCGAACCGGATGAACAGCGCCGTGTTAAGCATATCGGAATGGCGGATGCAAAAGAGACTTTTGAGAAACTGGAGGCGCATCTAAGAGATAAGGGGATGCTGCCGGATGAATATTTTGAGTACAGCATGGATTTACGGACACGGCAGAAGGAACTGCCTGATTTTGACTTTGCCCTGTGCGTTCCGAACTTTGGTGCCAGCGAGGGCATTTATCTGGATATTGATTTGATCTACAGTGTTGAAGACGGAGGGCAGAAAAGCCTGCGGTTTGCTACGGGAAAGACCTTGCAGGAGGGCGCCGATGCTTTCTTCCGGATGGCTAGGGTCGCCGCTGAATGTTCCTTGATGCTGAACGGGCGGGGACGTGTTTATGAGAAACACAATGTGGAGCTGGTGCTGACGGATGAAGAGGCGGAGACGCTTGCATCCTTAACGAAGGCGCTGCAGGAACCGTCTGCGGATATAGCGGAGGATGAAGAGGCGGAGCGTTGACAGTTTGCTTTCCGCTTTTATGGAAGAGGCCGCATTGCGGACGGGTGTGCCGCAGGCACGCCAAAACCTGGCGCTGCGCTTTTGCGCAAGCCAATCTCTGATTGGCTTTGCTAAGGCGGGAATAGGCGGGTTCCACACCGCCATGAAACAGCTTGCAGGCAAAGCCTGCAACGGGGTTATTGCTAAAGATATGGTGTTCCGGCTGGAACCCCTGCCCGGTGACAGGCAAAGGGCATTCCAGCCGGAAACCTTATAGGGGAGGTGAAAGCATCAAAAAGCCGACACAGAAACGCTCCATTAATTTTACGGCTGAGACACTGGAGACACTGGATAAACTGGCGGCCAGGAACCATACCACTGCATCGGAGTTGGTGCGGGGCTATGTGGAGAAGGGGCTTTCCATAGAGGGCAACAAGGAAGATATAGATTTTATTGCCCGCATCATACGCCAAGAGTTGACGGCGGTTTATCATGTGGATGAGATCAAGGCTATCGCAGACCATGACACGGACCGGATCGCTAAAATGCTGATGAAGATAGGAAAGATCAATGGCGCAATGTTTTTCCTTCTCATTAAGATATTTATGAACCTTGCCAATGAGGGGAGCGAGGATGATTTTGACAGGATGATCTCTGAGGCGGTTAGACTGGGTGTGGACTATATGCAGAAAAAAGATTTCCAGATTAACAGCTTTTTGCAGGACACGGAGAACCTGCGGAGGCTGGCAGATAAATTATAAACGGGAGGGCAAGTCATGACATTTGAAGAATTTTTAGAACAGGTAAAAGGGCAGATCCTGGATTATCTGCCGAAGGAATACGCAGGGGCGGAGGTAACGGTTCAGGAGGTAATAAAAAACAATGACCAGAAACTGAATGCTCTGTGTATTAAACGCCCGGAGGACAGGGTGGTTCCCAATATTTATTTGAATGATTTTTACCAGATGTATCAGAAAGGCAGGGACATGGATAGAATTCTTTCTACCGTTTCACAGATACATCAGGAGAGCATGGCAGAGAGCGCACAGTGGCAGGATTTCCATCTGGGAGACTTTAAGAGCGTAAAAAACAATCTGTATGTAACGGTGCTGAATAAGGAAAGCAATCAAGAGTATTTGAAAGACATGGTATATAAGGATATACCTGACACCGACATTACGGCAGTCCTGCGTGTCCTGTGTGACAAGAATAATGAAAAAGGGAACGCCAGCTTTATAGTAAAGGAAAGTATGCTGGAGACGTGGGGAGTTGCGGAAGAGGATTTATTTGAATTGGCGTTAAAGAATACGAAACGGCTTTTTTCACCGAAACTGCTGGATCTTAAAAGAGTGTTATTCAGAGGTGATGATGAGACTGTAATGAGTAAAGATCTACAGCCCTATGCGCAGTATGTCCTCACCAATGATGTCAGGGTCCATGGCGCTACAGTTATGCTTTATCCAAGTTTGCTGCAGGAGATTGGAGAGGCGACTCAAGGCAGTTTCTTCATTCTTCCCAGCAGTATCCATGAACTCATTCTGATTAAGGATACCGGCGAGGTGAGTGCAGAGGAATTTCAGCATATGGTAATGGAGGTAAACAGAACCCAGGTTAGGCCGGAAGAAGTATTGTCGGATGAGGTATACAAATATGATTTTCGGGAGCACAAATTGACAATGGCAACGGATCCCGCTCGGACAAAAGAGTATTTGGAGCAGATGGCAGGAGAATATGGCTGTGAGGATTCCGTGGAGGAAACCGAGTCTGATGAAATGGAGAGATAGGTAAAGGAAAAAACGGAACTGGAGGCATCAACGTGTCTATTCTGGTTTATAAGCAGCGCCATCGGCACCCAAACAAAAAGGACACACCGGGAGCAAACTATGCCTACATCCGGTACATAGCCACCAGGCCCAGAGTTATGAAGAACACAAATGGAGATCACGGGCTGTTTGGCAAAATGGAGCCGGGCACAGTTACGGAATTTGAGGACTGGAGGGATGTGGCAAAGTCTGTGTATGCCAATTCTAAAAGGGGGATCGTCATGTACCGCAGTGTCGTGTCCTTTGCGGAAGATACCGCAAAGGAGCTTTTGCTGAAGGATCAGAAAAGCTGGCAGAGATATATTGAGAACCATATGATGGTAATTGCGGAGAAGAACAGCATCAGACGGGAGAACCTGCAATGGGCAGCTGCAGTGCATGGGGAAAAGGGGCATCCGCACATCCATGTGGTGTTCTGGGATAAGTCGGTGAGAGCAAAGAATCCCTTTACGCCGCCTCAGATACCGGATGCCATCAGGAGGCAGATGATAAAGGACACTTTTGCGGAAAAGATATTGGCTTTTGCGAAGGAAAAAGATGTGGCAGTAACGGAAATGCGCCGGGTATCGGATGCGCTGCTGGCACGGTTTGAAGAAGAAATGCGGTGTAAGAATCCCGGCAGATTCCGGGCGGCGGCCAGGCTGTTGGAGGACGAACTGGAGCAGGGGATTGCTTTTGAGGGGGAAGTTTTAGCAAAGCTGGCAGAGCGCCTCTTTGCAATCCGGGCGTCCATTCCGGCACAGGGACGGATCGCCTATCAATTACTGTCCCAGGAGGCGAAGGATAAGACCAATGAGGCAGTGCGTTTTCTGCTTGAAAGTATCCCGGAGATCAGGCAGTGTTTTGATCGATATGTGGGCGCTAAATGCTGTATGGCGGAGTTGTATTCTTCTGATAGCAGATGGTTTCTGGAACAGAAAGGGAAGTTTGAAAAAGAGGCTGGGAAGATTCTGGCAAACCGGGTGCTGTCCGGCGTTAAAGCTATATGCAGGTTGGAAAACGAAGACAGTGGTAAGGCGTATCTGAAAAGCCACAGGGAATATCTTGCCTCCAGAATCATTATGGAGGCTCTTGATATGCTGTCCCGCATGGCGTGGAAACAGGAGGAAGATTTAGACGGTGGGCAGATATTTCAGGGAGAGTTGTCAAAGGAGGCGAAGAAAGAGCTATTTTTAAAAAATCAGGATAAAGGATATGAACATTAACATGAAAAATGAGAGCAAAGAACGGGGACATCCATGCAGGGGGTGTCCCTATGTTTTTACCAGCGGTGGCACGGACTGCACCATGGCTGCCGCTCCCGGAGATTGTTTCTGGTACTTCTATATGCGGCTGATGGGGCGTACAGATGTCCGCCTATCTGCGCAGGAAGTAAGAAAACAGTGCGGGGAGTATATGGATGCCCAGTGCCGTACAGGGGAAAAGCTGGATGGCGCAGTCAGAATGCTCCTGGAGGTGGCAGAACTGAAATATGGGAAACGGTACGCAGGGCATCTGAGAGAAAGGATGGCTCTGGAAGGAGGGAAAACTTGAAATTAAAAGACATGCTGCTTGTCATAGATAACAATAGGGGTACGGAATGTAAGTATTTGTTGGGTGTGGAGGACTACATGGCAGCCTTGTTCAAGGCATTTAAGGATTCGGAGGCAGAGACGGAGGTAATCCTTGCGGTAAAGAAATTGTGCCAGACGAAAGAAAGCAGTGGGTGTGTGAAGGTTTATCTGACGGCGGACAGGACTTTCAGCGCCAGATTCTGCGAAAACGCACGGGAATTGAAGGACTTTCTGATGGGAGTTCATGGAATGACGGGCAGAGAAACTGTTTTTGACAAAGACCGCTGTACAAAAGAATGTCTGGAGGTGCTGACTGCTTACGATATGGATTGCGGCGGCCATCCGCTGATCGGGAAGCTGCACTATGAGAAGCAGGAGTACACCTTTCGGCAGGGAGAGACGCTGCATAACCTGAACGGATGCGATTATTGCGTCCTTATGGCGCTGAATGAAAGAGACTTGTTTCTGATGGCGTTAAACAGCGGCCAGTTTTTGATCGCGCGGGATACCAGGGCATACGCAAGGTATCCGAAAGAGGGGAGTTATTCCCCGGACAGTATTATCAGGGGGATAGAGTGGGATCATGGAGTCTATCTGGGAAATGATCTGTCGAAGATTGATCTTGACAGCATCCAGAGAGAATACGCCTCGGATCGGGACGCAGAGCAGGATGAAAGCAGTGAGGATGAAGAACCGGAACGCTGAACACGCTCCGGGAAAAGGAGATTTATGAAATCAAAGGTTGAGTTTTATAAGATATTTTTTGAGGAATTGGAGAAAAAAGGTTTTGGAGTGGCGCAGCCTTCATCCCCGGATTATGTGGTGGATATTCAGTTTAAGGGTAAGACCATCGCATTCTATACCAAGGGGGATTTGATCGAGAAGAACCCGTTTGCAGAGGTGCCGGAAAAGCAGATGGAGCGGCTCTGGAGTATGGCAAGGGCAACGGCCAGTCTGTGCGGCATCTGCTCGGATCAGCCCTACGAGGAACAAAAGGCAGAGGCAATGAAAAATGGTGTGATGAAACTGAATGAACACAACGGCGTTATTTTGGCCTGCAAAAAGCATCCCCTGTTCGGCTATGTGCTTTCCACCTACCGTCAGGATGCGCAGAACGACAACAGGCCCATCCAGAGACAGTATTTTTACAACAAGGAAGATGCGTTTGAGAGCTTTGCCATGCGCAGCGGGCTGGTGGATGAGAGGAAACTGTTCACAGAAACGCAGCTAAAGCTTATCCATGCCGGACTTGTAAAACTGCGCACCACGGATGATGAACTTTCCGATGAGGATATGAAAGCGGTCGGGGAGCTGGTGAACCGGGTGGAGGAATTGGTGCCGGAGCTGCACCGGGAGGAACGGCGGTTTGATGTCACCAGGCTGTTGGACGCCCTTTCGCTGGAGAGGTAGGGGAGTTTATGAAAGAGATGCAGGAACCGGCCATAAGGAGTTAAAGCATTGAGAAAATCAGGGAGGAAACAGATGCAGCCACAGAACGGGAGCATATGGGGCAATATCAACCTTTGTATTGAGATTGCCTTGAATATTTATTACATAGTCGGGGAGCATGGGGAGGGAATCATGATCCCCAGGGAACACGCAATGGCAAATTTTTCTGAAAAGACGGTGGCGGCCGGGAAAGAATCGGAGGGCTGTCTTTATTACCCCAAGGGGGAAACCATGGATATGCCGCTGTATGAGATGCTGCAGAGACGGGCGGCCATGGCACGGAAAGCGGAACTTGCGGCGGCTGCGCAGATGGAGGACATCAGGAAAAAAGGACAGGGGGCCCTTTCAGCGCTTTTTGAGGGTATAAGGCCGCCGGTACATTCGGGGACGGGGCTGAAACGCATCCGGGAGGGGATTTACATGACGGGTGGGGAGGAACCCTTGCTTGCCATTCACGAGAAGATTGCGCACTTTATGTCCCCTTACGCCTGTGAGTTTGGCAGGAATGAGGATGGGTATTTCTATTATACCCTGCAAAGCGCCGCAATCCCTCTGTATGACTTAAAGGAAGTGTTCTCGGAGTGCAGAGAAATGGTTCTCTCCGAGGAAAGCCTGTGCGCCACCATTTGTACGCATTACCCTGCATACAGGGAGGAATATAACGCTGTGGTGTCGGAGGAAGAAAAGATTCCGCAGATCAGCGCCCCGGCAAACCTGTTTTTGCAGGAACAGCTTGACCGGGCACAGGCAGCGGGAGAAGGGATGCAGGAGGAAATACGGGAAGAGATGCAGAGCGAGGAAAGGGATGAGGAAGATTATGGAGAACAGGTGGAGTGGTGTGAGCATTGAGGCATACAGGGGAGTATACGGATGAAACTTGTCTATATCGCAAGCCCCCTCCGGGGGGAACATCCTTCGGGAAAGGATTATGAAACAAACATCAGGCGGGCGGCGGAATACTGCGAGAAAGCCTGCTCCCTGGGGGTGCTGGCATTTGCGCCCCATCTGTATTTTACCCAGTTCTATAATGACACAATACCGGAGGAACGGGAGAAAGGGCTGGAAATGGGTCTTGCCATGCTGGAAAAGTGTGAGGAACTTTGGGTGATGGGAACCAGCATCAGCCAGGGAATGCGGGGAGAGATTGCCCGTGCAAAAGAACTTGGCCTGCCCATTTACCATGTGGAGGCGCCTCATGACATCGAGTATTATCCTGTCAGTGCGGACAGCCATGCGCTGCTGGGGAGGCATTCCTGTGTACCGGACAGCCGGGGTCAGGACTATACGGGAAAGATTCTGGTGATGAACTTTGATGCGCTCAAGCCGGAATACCGGAGCAGGCCCTATCAGTTGTGGCTTGCCACCGGCGGGTTTGGGTGCAGTCCCACAGCCAGGGGCCGGAGAGTTTACGCAACCAGCCTTTATGACGGGGAACAGTGCAGCTTTTACCGACAGGACTTTGCAGGCATTCTGAAGGGGGAGGTATGGGAGGAAGTGCAGAAGCAGTATGACCTTGTGATACCTGTGCAGGAGCAGACGGACGGCAGCGAAATGCCGCAGAAGGGAATGGAGCCATGAAGAAAAGAGAAAAAATCATCTTGGGTGGCATTATGGCGGGAATAGGGACACTGCTGAATTTGTTTTTCACCGCCGTACTGCACGGGATGCTGTCAGGGCGGATGAAGTCACTTGCTCTGGTGCCTATAGGGGAATGTATCTCAAGGCTTTTTACAGAGCAGAGGCAGGGGATGCTGTTTCTGGCCTTTGAGGGCTTTGTGGCGCTGTGCTGTGTCCTGTTCTTTGTGCAGAACAGCAGGGCCTATCAGTCCGATCTCATGAAAGTGACGGATGAGATTCAGATTCCGGTGCCGGTGGGACAGTATCAGCACGGTTCCTCCAGGTGGATGAGGGAAGAAGAAAAAGATAAGGTGTTTCAGGTCTGTATGATAAATCCCACGGATCCGATAATCCGGCAGCTGATAGATACCGGGTACGAGGGACTTGACTTTATGCGGGACACCGCAAAGACGGATGCCGGCGCCGCAGGAGGACGAGAGGACAGGGAACCTTCGGACGGTGCCGTTTCCATAGATCAGGATGCAGGACAGGAGACAGGAGAGGGAAAGGAGGAACGGACAAAGGAAGAAAAAAGAGAGGAAGAGCGGGGAAAGGAGGAACAGGAAAAAGAGGATAAAAAAGCGGAGGAAGGTTATGAGACGGTGGCGTATGTCTGGCAGAAACAGGAATCGGAGCCGGAACAGGGTGCATTCGCCGGAACAGAAAGACAGGCAGGAAACGGTCAGGATCCATATCGGATTCTGAAGGAGGGTGGCGTTGTGATCGGGATGAGCAGACACGGCAAAAGGGAGAAAATACATTACATTGGGGACGATACCCACACCCTCACCATAGGCGCGACCCGTTCCGGCAAGACAAGGACGCTGGTGCTGCAGTCTGTCTGTCTCATGGCGCTGGCTGGCGAGAGCCTTGTCATCAGCGATCCCAAGGCGGAGCTGTATCAGTATACAGCCCCTTTTCTGAAGAAACTGGGGTATGATGTGATCTGTCTTGATTTCAAGAATCCGGAAAAGAGCAGCCGTTACAACCTGCTCCAGCCTATTATTGACGCTGTGAACAGAGGGGAGACGGATAAAGCGGAGATGTATGCATGGGACATTACCAACATCCTTGTGGGAGATAACACCAGTAATGAGAAAATCTGGGAGAACGGGGAAAAGTCCACTATTGCGGCGGCCATCCTCTGTGTGGTGGTGGATAACGCCAAGCGGCCGGAGTATCAGAACCTCACCAATGTTTACTGGTTTGTGGCGGAGATGTGTAAGGCGGTAGGGAACAAAACGCCCATGCAGGAGTATGTCAAGAAACTGAAACCGGGGCACCCGGCCAGGGCGCTTTTATCAATCTCTGATGTGGCGCCCAGCAGGACGAAGGGGAGCTTTTACACCTCGGCGCTGACTACGCTGCGGCTGTTTACCTCAAGGGCCATTTTTTCTGTCACTCACAAGAGTGATTATAACATAGCGGACATCGGGAGAAGAAAGCAGGCGCTGTTCTTTATCCTGCCGGATGAAAAGACTACCTATTATCCCATTGCAAGTCTTATGGTGTCCCAACTTTATGAGATGCTGGTGCATCAGTCGGATGAAAGGGGAGGGAGGCTGATCAACCGGGTGAACTTTGTTCTGGAGGAATTCGGCAACTTTACCAGGATAAACGACCTGACGAACAAGCTGACCGTGGCAGGAGGCCGGGGTATGAGGTTCCATTTCTTTTTGCAGAGCTTTGAGCAGCTCACAGAGAAGTACAACCGGGAGACGGCGGCCATTGTCAAGTCCAACTGTCAGAGCTGGATTTATTTGCAGGCGGATGATAAGGAAACTTTGTCCGAAATCTGCGACAAGCTGGGGAAATATACCTGCTCCGGCTATCAGTTGTCAAGCCAGCATGGGAAGTATGTTAATCCGTCCTCCAGCAGCACTGTCAGTCTGGTGGGCAGGGAACTTCTGACAACGGATGAAATACGAAGGGTGTCGAGGCCCTATCAGATTGTGGTGTCCCGCTCCCACCCGGCGATGATGGTGTCACCGGATCTGTCACAGTGGTATTTTAACCGGATGTGCGGGCTGGGGGACAAGGAGCATAACCGCAGGGTCAGAGAGGAACGTGAGAGGAAGCGACCGGTACTTACCGGCGTAAAGGAGGACATCCCGCTGTGGAACATTTGGATCTACTATACAAAGGATCTTCAGATGAAGGAGGAAAAGCAGAGACAACAGGGGATTCCTGTGCAGGCAGGTTCTCTGTTCTCGGAAAAATTTATGCGAAGGGGAGGAAAGGCACCGGACAATGAAGAAGATGAATAAATGGTTACAGAGATGCAGGGCGGCGGCAAGGGCACTTTCTGCCGCCCTTGCCATGTTCCTGCTGGACGGCAGGATCGCTTATGCCAGCAGCAGTATCAACCAGAGCAGGCTTGCCTTGGGGACGGAGAGGCTGATTAAGGACGCTACTTCCTGGCTTATGGTGCTGGCGCCGATTGTGGCAGGGCTTTTGATTATCTATTTCTGCATCAGACGCAGCGCCGCAGATGAGATGGATCAGAAGAAATGGAACAACCGTATCGTGGTTGCCATTGTGTCCTGTATCGGGGCTGTGATTGGGAGCGCAACTTTAAACATTATTATCGGTTATTACCGGTAAACCACTCATTAAAATAAAAATGGAGGTATGAACACTATGAGAAAAATCAATGACACTATGAACAGACTGGCTGTAACTGTGTATGTAAAGGGCGGACGCTTGAAACAGAGAATCACCGGCATCCTTGCCAGAAAAGAGGGGGAGGGCTTTGTAGATACGGCCCTTAAGATTCTGATCTCTGTGGTGGTAGGTGCCTTGCTGCTGGCGGGACTTTACGCACTGTTCAAGAATACCATCCTGCCTACGCTGACGCAGAAGATCACAAATCTGTTTAATTATCAGGGGTAAAGCGCGTGTTATTTGGTAATAGAACGGTGTATTAGTGACGGAGAGCTGCCTGCCGGGAAACCGGCAGGCAGAGATTAATGTGTGCCCAGGTGGAAATGCGTCGAATAATGCGACGGTCTGCGTTGGAATGGAAGATAAGGAAAATTTTATTTATGTGGAGGGAAAAATGAAAGTAACAGCAAAAATTACAAAGAGCTTTACGGATGCAGGAAAACTGAAAGCGTTCGCCACGGTATGTCTGGCGGACGCTTTTTTAGTGACCGGCATCCGGGTTGTGGAGTGCGAAAAAGGGATCACTGTGTTCATGCCCAGCATGAAGGACAAGGAGGACGAGTACCGGGATGTATGTTTCCCAATCAAGCCGGAGCTGCGCAGCCAGATCAATACGGCTGTATTAAACGCCTACGATGCAAGCCAGAAGGAAAATGAAACGGATGAGGAATAGCAGAAAAGAGATTATGCGAGGGGAGGTGACCTGAATTGGAGGTTATATTGGTACTCCTTATCGTGGCGATTTTAAACGGGGCAATAGTCTACATTGATTCAATGCTGCAGGACCTGGTGCCCATGACGCTATATGCCGACCGATATATGCTGACGGCAAATGGTGGGAGTATGATTGATACGCTTTTTGATATTTTGCTGGGCTTCGGAGTATCTCTGATTATCCTGAAATTCCTGAAAAAGGGTTTTGAGTGCTATGTTATGTGGACTGACGGGGATCCTGACACGGAACCAATCAGTATTGTCATTCGCTTTATGCAGGCAGTGGTGATAGCAGTTTGTTTCCCAATCCTGTATGGCTGGATGGCGAAGGCCGCAGAGGGTCTGATTGATGACCTGCTGGTAGCGATAGGAGCCTCTACGGATTATGACTGGCAGACATGGGTAAACGGTATTTCATCGCTGGGGCTGGTGACGGCTATCTTTGGACTGATCTTTGTCATTTGCTATTTTATTCTGTATTTCCAGTTCCTGATGAGAGGGTTGGAAATCATGATTTTGCGGATTGGTATGCCTATGGCCTGCGTGGGGCTTTTGGATAACGATAAAGGGGTATTTAAAACCTATATCAACAAATTTTTCCAAAGCACCCTTGCGGTGGTAATCCAGATCTGTCTCTGTAAGCTGGGGGTAGGGATGATGCTGAATGTGGGTATCAACATGAATGTGTTCTGGGGGCTGGCCTGTCTGGTGCTTGCCATCAAGACGCCCGCATTCCTGCGTGACTTCCTTGTGCCCACAGGCGGAGGGGCAGGCGGTGTAATCAACAATGTATACCACTCCGTGCGGCTGGTGGGAATGGTAAAAGGCATGGCAAAGTAAGTGGTGCAAGTATGCAGGACACAAATTCACGGAAACGGAAAGGGTGGAGCATTTGAATGTAGATGATATTTCCAAAGCTATAATCGGCCTGATCCGGGCAGGTGCAGCATTTCGGTTTGTATACTGCATGGTACGCCTGCAGGGGGCGGAAGAGGAACAGGCGCAATACCGGAAGAGGGCAAAAAATACGGTATTGTTCTACGTCATAGCCGAAAGCATCTGGCAGATCAGGGATATTGTGATGTATTACTATAAGTGATGTGGCTCATGGGACGGGTCGGAAAGGAGGAAGTACGGAAGAGCAGAAATGGGAACTGTATATTCCCAGTGGGGTAAAGGCGGAGAATGAATTGTTCAACGGTTTTGGACGGAGGGAGCTTTTGCAGAGTGCTGCAGGCTCCCTTTTTGGCGGCGCTGTTGCCGCCGTGATCTGGCTGTGTTCGGGAAATGTAGCGTTTACCGTGGTTGCGGCCCTGACGGGAATCTTTGGGAGTGTGATGATGTGTACCAGAGACCAGAACAATCAGAGTGTGGTCGATCAGATCGGGAACATGGTGCGTTTTGCAAGAAATCAGCAGATTTACCCTTACCGGGCTTTAAGAGAATGGGGCGTATGGTGAGGCGGAAACAAAATTACCAATTCAATTTGGATGCTATTCTGCCGGAAGAGAGAAAAGGAGATGTGAATACCTCTCAAACCAAAACAGGAGGTCTGTTTGGAATTTTTGGATTTATTCAGTGGAATAGGCGGCTTTAGAAGAGGATTGGAACGGAGCGGACACAAATGTGTCGGTCATGTGGAGATCGACAGGTATGCGAACATCAGTTACATGGCAATGTACGGCCTTGCTCCCTGTAAGTATGGGAAATGCGGGGAAGGAAACTGTTGCCGGATATGCAGTAAGGAGGTAAGTGAACACTGTGACGGAAATCATTGCAAAGGCGAATGGTTCGCCAAAGATATTAAGCAGCTCTCAGCAGGAGAGATTCCAAGAGCTGAAATCTGGACTTTCGGCTTTCCTTGCACGGACATTTCCCTGTCAGGAAAGCGGGCAGGTCTTGCCGGAGAGCGAAGTGGATTATTTTTTACGGTTGCTGGTTTGCTCAAAGGCACGCCGACCCAGGATAGACCCCGCATCCTTATCATTGAGAATGTTAAGCATCTTCTGTCAAGCAAGGAAGGCGGGGATTTTACCGCCGTTCTGCTTAACTTATGGCAAGCAGGGTATGACCTTGAATGGCAGTGTGTCAACAGTAAGGACTTCGGCGTCCCCCAGCACAGGGAGCGAGTGTACCTTGTTGGACATCTTGGAGGAATCCGTGGACGAAAAATATTTCCTATCAGCGGAACAAACACAGCGTCTGTTAAAGAAATTATAGGGGGACACCAGGGGAGTCGGGTTTATGATTCAGGCGGGCTCTCTGTTACCTTGACAGCCCAAGGGGGTGGAGCAGGAGGAAAGACGGGACTGTATCTCTGTGAGACAAAGAAACCGGAAGAATGGAGGGAATGTCTGCGGGAGAACGGCAGGGAGGTATGCGGTGCGCTTAATTATGCCGGGTTTTTGACGCAGAAGAAGGAGCCGGATATGACAGGAATATCCCGGTGCCTGGTGTCCCACTACAATGCGGGGATCACAAGGTTTGGGGAAAGCTCCGGCGTGATGTATTGTAAAGCCTGTGACGAAAAGTGTGTACAGGAGGGGGCGGCTCTGATGCCGGAGAGGGAGGACATAAGGCAGAACGGCAGGAGGTTTCCAGAGAACGGGGAACCGGGATTTACGCTGACTGCTGTTGACCGCCACGGCGTGATGCTGCTGGAGTGCCCTTACCGGAACGGCATGCCTATCAGGGAGGCGACCAGACAGGGCTATGTGATGGCAAAACATGGGGACGGGGTCAACCTGTCTTATCCTAACAGCAGATTCAGAAGAGGGCGGGTAGGAAAACAGTGTTCTCAGACGCTTTTGACAGCGGGCAGCATGGGGGTGGTGGTTTACTGCCGCATCCGCAGGCTGACTCCCAGAGAGTGTTTCAGGCTGCAGGCATTTGAAGATTTTCTGTTTGACCGGGCCAGAGCCGCAGGGGTCAGTGACGCACAGCTTTACAAGCAGGCAGGCAATTCCGTGACGGTTAATATTGTCTATGAGATTGGAAAGCGGCTTGCGGAAATGGAGGATAATATCCTTGAAATTTAACCTTCTTTATGTGGATCCCCCATGGGAATATAAGGCGTTTAGAAAAAAGGGACCGTGGGGCTGTGCTGTCAGTCATTACCATACCATGAACAAGGAGGACATTTGTGGGTTAGATATACAGTCCATAGCAGCGCCGGACTGCATTCTGTTTTTGTGGGTGACATTCCCCTGTCTGGAACAGGGACTGGAAACAATCAGGAGGTGGGGCTTTCATTATAAGACAGTAGGTTTCTGTTGGGTGAAGAGGTGCAGGAAACAGCAAAATAAATGGTACTGCGGGCTTGGTTTCTGGACCAGAGCTAACCCGGAATTGTGTCTGATTGCCACAAGTGGGAGACCAAAACGTGTGTCAAAAACTGTTCGTTGTATTGTAGATACACCAATGGAGGCACACAGCAAGAAACCGGATATTGTCAGGGAAAGAATTGTGGAGTTGATGGGAGACTTGCCCAGGGCGGAGTTGTTTGCAAGGCAGGAATACCCAGGGTGGATATGCGTGGGTGATGAAATTGACGGCATGGACATCAGAGACAGCCTGCGGATGTTGAAAGAAATGTGAGGAAAGGGAGGCTTTTGATATGGCTTATGGAAGTACATAGTTTTTGCATAGGAGTTTCCGCCAGTTTTCTGTGTGGGATGTTGATGGATATGCTGCTTAAGAAATTGACCGGTTCCGATAAGGTGAGATATGTGGCGTTGCTGTCAGCGGCTGTCACCGCCGTATTTGTGGGAGCGTATGGAACAGGAACACATACCTTTGCCTGTGTTTTGTTTGGGCAGGTGCTTTTGTTTGCGGCGGAGTATGACATTGCAACCCATACGGTGCCGGATTATGTGCCGGTGTTGATACTGCTGGTCGGTCTGATGGAAGTGGAGTTTGCCCCGGCATTTTTGGGGCTTATCCTGGTGCCGCTGCCTTTTCTTGCAGCGGCGCTGATCAGGGAAGGGAGCATCGGGGGCGGGGACATCAAGCTGATGGGCGCCTGCGGCTTTGTGCTGGGCGTAAGGCGGGGGTACGCCGCATTGATGCTGGGATTGTTTCTGGCCGTGGCGTTTCAAGCGGCATTCGTGAAGAAAAAGGATAAGGGCTTTGCGCTGGCGCCATATCTGGCGGTGGGCTGTCTGCTTGTCCGGCTCATAGTGTGAATATATTTTTGAAAATCGGAGGGAAAAGAAGTGAAAAAATTAATGAAGAATCGTATTGTAATTGGTTTGATCTGTATCATCCTTTCGCTGGTGATCTGTTTTGGCCTGACGCCTATGTTCAACAACGCTTTGAAATCGAAGGTTTCCCTGGTCCGGGTGAATGCGGAAATCCATAAGGGTGATCAGATTACAGAGAAAATGCTGACAACTGTGGAAGTGGGGGGATATAACCTGCCCGGAAATGTGGTCTACAGGATGGAGGATGTGGTTGGGCGGTATGCCAACGCCGACCTGTACAGGGGGGATTACATTTTAGAGAGCAAGCTGTCGGACACCCCCATGCTTAAGAATGCTTATCTGAGCGGGCTAAACGGGGAGAACCTTGCTATTTCCGTCAGCATCAAATCTTTTGCTGCCGGATTATCGGGAAAGCTGGAGGCAGGGGATATTGTGACTCTCTTTGCCTCGGATGTGGGCGATAAGAGGGAGACGCTTATGCTGCCGGAGCTTAAATATGTGGAGATTATTGCGGCCACGGCAAGCAGCGGGGCGGACAGTGATGTGCAGGCGGATACGGAAAAGGGAGAAGAGCAGGAACTGGCATCCACCCTTACGGTACTCGCCGCGCCCGAGCAGGCAAGGCTCCTTGCGGAGCTGGAACAGAAAGGGAAGATCCATGCGGCCCTAGTTTTTCGTGGGGACAGTACGCAGGCCCGGATGTTTTTGGAGGAACAGCGGAAGGTCCTGGAAGAATTGTATGCGGAGGAAGAAACGGAAATCGGGGAAACTGGGACGGCGGAGGAAACGGAAGAGCCCATTGTGGATGTGGATGAGGCGGAAGAAAACGCAGGAGGACGGTAGGATGGAGCAACACGGAAATATGCTTGCCATTACAGGGAGCCCCGGCAGCGGTAAGACCACGCTTGCGGTGAAACTGACGGCGGAGATTGCGAGGAAAAGAAAAAATGTGATCCTGGTGTGCGGCGATCCCTTTGTGCCGTCCATCCCGTTCCTGCTCCCTATGGACGGGGAACAGGAGGTATCCCTGGGAGCGCTCCTTACGGCTCCGGCGTTGACTCAGGACAAAATATTGAGAGCCTGTGTGCCGGTTCCGGGGTGTGAATATGCCAGTCTGCTGGGGTATAAGCTGGGGGAAAACCTGATGTCTTATCCCAAGGTTACAAGGGAGCGGGCGGTGGAGTTTTTGGTCTGCTTAAGGCATCTGGCGGATTATGTGATCTTGGACTGCACTTCTGTTTTCGAGGCGGACGTCTTTTCCATTCTTGCCATGGAGATGGCGAACCGGGTGCTGCGGGTAGGGACTTCCAACCTGCGGGGCATATCCTATTATCGTTCCCATGCGGGAATGCTGGAGGGACGGGCAGACACAGGAAAATACCTGAATGCCATCGGGAATTATAAGGTGGGGCAGGAATGGGAGAGCGCCGCAGGACAGTATGGCGGAGCTGCCTTTATATTTCCCTATGTGGCCGAACTGGAAAAGCAGTATGATGAGGCGCGTCTGTGGGATGCCATGACTTCCAGGGAGGCCGCCCCGTTTCAGACAGAAGTGAAAAAACTTCTGGCGGAGGCTTTTGGTCTGCATGAGGCAAAGCAGGGCGCCGGGAATCCGGAAAAAAGGAAATTGGTGGTGCGCAGCCCTTTTGTCTGGAAGAATAAGGGCGAATTTTAAGGAGGGGTGGAGATATGCAGGAAATATTGAATATACACGAGACTGCCGGGCTGCTGAATAAGAACGTGTTATACCGCACGTTCCCGGAAGTGTTGAAGGATGTGCAGGAATACATATCCAGACATTTTGCGTCTGTGCTCCGTGACAACCCGGATGAGAACAGGGAGCTGGTACAGTCCTATATCGGGAAATATCTGGAGCAGAGCGGCGTAGGCGTGGAAGGAATGGAGCAGGGGGAACTCTGTGAACTTCTTTACGGGGAAATGACAGGCTTTTCTTTCCTGACGCACTATCTGTACCGGGAGGATGTGGAGGAAATCAATATCAATCAGTGGCGGGACGTAAAGATCACTTATTCCACCGGGGAGATCGTTCCGGCAAAGGAGCATTTTAACAGCGCCGGCCATGCGGTGGATGTCATCAGGAGGCTCTTGCACAAATCGGGCATGATCTTTGACAATGCCCAGACCATTGTAGTGGGGCACCTGAACAATAAGATCCGCATTACGGTCATGGGGGACGGCGTCATTGACAGGGAGAAAGGGCTGGCGGTATCCATCCGCATTGTCAATCCGAAGAAACTGACAAAAGAGCAGTTTGTAGACTTCGGGACAGCTACAGAGGAAATGCTGGATCTGCTTGCCGTGTGTTTTACCCATGGCGTTTCTATGTGCATCACCGGGGCGACTTCTTCGGGAAAGACCACGCTGATGAGCTGGATTCTGGGGGAGGTGCCCTATAACAAGCGCATTGTCACCATAGAGCAGGGCTGCCGGGAATTTGACCTGACTGTAGAGGATGGAAATGGGAACGTACTTAACAACGTGGTCCATCTGGTGACAAGGTTTTCTGATGATCCCAGGCAGAACATTGATATGGTGAAACTGCTGGAAACTACCCTCACCATCAACCCGGATTGTATTGCGGTGGCGGAGATGAAGGGCGGGGAGAGTATGCAGGCCATCAACGCCGCCAACACCGGGCATTCCGTGATCACCACCATCCATGCCAATTCCTGTGAAGATACCTATTACCGCATGGTGACGCTGTGCAAGCAGGAACAGCCCGGCATGGACGATGCCACGCTGCAGAGCCTTGCCACGAAAGCGTTCCCCATCGTGGCCTTTGCCAAGAGGTTAGAGGACAATTCCAGGAGGATCATGGAGATCACGGAGTGCGAGACCCTGTCGGACGGCAGGAAAAAAATGCGAACTTTGTATCGGTTCCACATTACGGACAACATCATAACGGAGGGGAAACCGAAGATCATAGGCCATTATGAAAAGGTGGAAGATCTTTCGGAAAGCCTGCAAAAACGGCTCCGGGAGAACGGGCTGCCCCTCAGGATGCAGGAACAGTTTGCGGCAGAGCGGTAAAGGAGGTGCATATGAGCCTTGTTGCGGTAAAAAAGCCGTATTTATTGAAAATATCGCTGGATGAGGATGCACCCGATCCACGGAAAGACTACGACAACTTGGGGAGCATGGTGTGCTGGCACCGGCATTATAGACTGGGGGATGCGCACTCTTATAAGGATCCCGGCGATTTCCTGCAGGAGCTTGTAGAGAAAAATGTAAGCGATACAGAACTGATCAGGCAGGCAAAGGCAGGAAAAATACCGGGAGTGAGACTGGGATATGTCCGCAGGGAAAGGATATGGACGGTGGAAAGCTATGATACCATGTCCCGCAAGTGGATCCGTTTGTATGGATTTGACGGCCCGTTTTCCAGGTGCAGTTCAGAAGTTGCGGAGGCGGTTCGCTCCGAGATGGATAACCATGCGCTGTTAAAACTGGCCGGGCAGAAGTGCTGCATTTTGCCGGTCTATCTTTTTGACCATTCCGGGCTGCACATATCCACCCAGGATCTGACAAAATGGCCGGACGGCCGCTGGGATGCCGGACAGGTGGGCTGGGTGTATGCCGACAAAAAAGCTATCCTTGCCGAATATGGGAAGTGCGGTCTGGAGGAAATGAAACGGGCTGAAAAAGTCCTGATGTCAGAGGTGGAATTGTATGATAAGTACTTGTCGGGGGAGTGTTACGGGTTTCAGCTATATAAGGACGGCGAGGAAATGGATAGTTGCTGGGGATTTCTGGGAGATTTTGAGGAAGTCAGAAAGGACATTTTGGAGTATCTTCCGGAAGAGTGCTGCAGCCTTATGGATCATCTGACGGAGGCGCAGGATATGCGACGCATGGAGGTTGAAGATTATGAGGGATTATTGGAAGAAATGGAGGTATGATGTATGACTGTGCTTGTAACCATTGCATTTTTCATGGCGGTGGCAGGATGCTTTATTGTGCTGGGGCTGTCACCGTTTACATTTTTGGACGGGCTTGCAGGGTATCTTACACTTAAAAACAACAGCATGAAGAGACGCATCAGGGAAAGCAGGAAGAAAAAGGAACCGAAGGGATTGAAACTGCTGTTTGCAGAGGTAAAGGAAATCTTAAGGCTGACCGGGAAAAGCGGGCAGTTTGCCATGCTGTGCGTGCTCGCCATGATCTTATTTGTGGTGGGTGTGCTGGCGGCCCTTACTATGAATAATGCACTGATGGTGCCGGTACTGGCGGTGGGCTTTGCACTCCTGCCGTTTTACTATGTAAAATTTACTGCATCCAGACATAAAAAGCAGATCAATACGGAACTGGAAACAGCCTTATCCATGATAACCACCAGCTATCTGCGGAATAAGAATACCATTATCAGGGCAATCGAGGAAAATCTGCCATACTTAAATCCGCCAGTATCGGAGGTGTTCCGTAGTTTTCTCATGGAGACAAAGCTGATAAACTCCAATACGGCGGAGGCGCTGGCAGGGTTGAAAAAAGGAATGGATAATGCGGTATTTCATGAATGGGTGGATGCCGTCATTGCTTGTCAGGACGACCACAACCTGAAAAACACCCTGCCGCCCATTGTCTCCAAGCTGTCGGATATGCGGGTGGTGTCGGCGGAGCTTGACCTGCTGATTTATGAGCCGGTCAAGGAATACATCACTATGGTAGTCCTGCTTTTGGGCAGTATACCGCTGCTGTATTTTCTAAATAAGGAGTGGTATGAAACATTGATGTTTACCGGTTTTGGAAAGGTATTGCTTGCCATTTGCGGGACAGTGGTGTTTGTATCCGTGGCGGCAGTGTCGAAACATACCAGACCTATTGAATACAGGAAATGAAGATTGTGAGGTGAAAATATAGTGCAGAACTTGATTTTACTGCTCTTTGCCGTGTCCTTTACGGTAGGGAGTTATTTTATTCTGGCGGAAATCCTTCAGGTGCCGACCTACCGCACCAGCCGGGCGATTCTGGCGGTAGGAAAGAGACGGAAGAAACAGGCGGGAACTGCAGACGCTTTTATCATGGAACTGTCCGGCAGGATTGCCCGGTTCCTGCCCATGGATGAGTTTAAAAAACGAAAACTGCAAGCCACGCTGCGTTCTGCGGAGATTCCGCTGACACCGGAGCATTACATGGCGCAGGCATATGTCAAGGCCGGACTTACATTTTTATGTATTATCCCCTGCCTTTTGATTGCGCCGGTATTCTTTCCCGTGTTTCTGGTGCTGGGGATAGGAATATTTTTCTCTGAGAGCGGGAAAGCGGAAAAGCTGGTAAAAAAGCGGAGGGAGGAAATTGAGTTTGAACTGCCCAGATTTGTGGCAACTGTCACTCAGGAACTGATGGCAAGCCGGGATATTCTTTCTATGCTGGAGACATACCAGAAAAATGCGGGAGCGGCGCTTAAGAATGAGCTTGCCATCACCACGGCGGACATGAGGACGGGAAATTATGAGGCGGCGCTTACCAGGCTGGAGGCCAGGGTTTCCAGCGCCATGCTCTCCGATGTAGTACGGGGGCTGATCGGGTGTATCCGTGGGGATGACGGCGTGGCCTTCTTTCGTATGCTGTCCCATGATATGAAACAAATCGAGGTACAGCGGCTGAAAAAGCTGGCCTTGGAGAGGCCGCCGAAGATCAGGCGGCACTCTTTTCTGCTGCTTGCCTGTATGCTGCTGGTGTATATGGGAGTCATGGGGTATCAGATACTTGGAACCATGTCGGAAATGTTTTAAAGGTAGGAGGAATCATGAAAAAGAGAATACGGGATGTGTGCGGGAACACCAGGGGAGAAGGCTACATTGACACCGCTGTGGGTGTTTTCTGCCTGATGTTTGTAGTGGCGCTTGCCATGGTGTTGTTTCCGGTGTTTATGAAGAAACAACAGCTTGATACTTTTGCGGATGAGATTGTCAGGCAGGCGGAGATTGTGGGGAGTACAGATGTGTCCGGCAGGATCGCACAGTTGAAACAGAAAACGGGGCTTGACCCGCAAATACAGTGGGAGTGCGATTATTACAGCGGGAACAGGGTGCAGTTAAACGGGGACATCCAAGTGACACTGACCCAGAGGGTGGACATTCGTTTCTTCACATTTGGCTCCTTTCCCATAGAGCTGAAGGCGAGGGCAAGCGGCAAGAGCGAGGTTTATTATAAGTGAGGGGGCAGGCATGGGAAAACTGAAAAAAGCAGTTGCGGATAGAAAAGGTATGTCCTATCCGCTTACGGCGGCGCTGGTGCTGGCTCTGCTGATCGTGCTGTGCGTGCTGGCAGAATTCTTCCGGCTCTCCGTTATTGCATACGGAGTGAGAAATTCCCTCCAGGAATCCGTCATATCCGTAGCGGTCACGAATTACGATGAGGTCTATGACGGGCTGCGGGAGGGATACAGCGGCGGTTACTATATGACCGGGGATTGCTGGCAGGAAACCCTTGATTACGGGGATGTGTACACCCAGCTTGACAGGCTGCTGGGAACAAACCCTGACGGCAGTTATCATGTGAAATGGCAGGGAAACGGATATGAGTACCGGATAACAGGTTTGCATGTATCGATCCGCAATGCGCCCTTTGCACCAGGGAACGCCGGACAGAATTTTGAGGCGGATGTCTCAGTACAACTGGAGATACCTTTATCCTTTGGATGGGAGGCCCTGCCGCCTGTACGTATGACGGTCAGGACAAAAGCTGTCTATATGCCCAAGTTCTAAAAAAACAATGGACGGAAGTGCGTGCTTTATGATAGAGTATGTAGAAAAGTAAAGAAAATAGTGATTAGTTGGAAAATGTCTGGACGCACGGAAGGGTTTGTTGTATGATGGAGTTGGATAAAAGCAGGACAGCATTTGCCGTAAAAGGGATTTTTGATTTTTATGGAAAGTGAGGTCATGATATGAAAAAAGAACATGAAAGCAAAAAGAGGCTGGTAATTCTTATCCTCGCAGCGGCAGCCCTGTGTCTTGCGGGAGGGCTGTGCCTGTATCTGGCTAAGATCGGGAAGGCGGCGGAGCCTGACAGGGAAACCATGCAGGAGTCTGTGGGGCAGGCAGAAGTAACTGTTCCTGAAATCGAGGTTCTGGAGACAAGGGAATCTCCTGAAGGAACAGAGAAACCTAAAGAGACAGAAAAACCCCAAGAGACGGAAGAAACGGAGACCGGGGAAAACGGAGCTGGTGGGGAAGAATCAGAAGAGGCGGAAAGCAAAGAACCGGAGGCGGCTGAGAGTCAGCCGGACGATAATCAGGGGAGCGGGAACAGTGAATCTCCTAAGACAAGGGAGGATGCGCAGGCACCCACAGAAACGCCGGAACCCGTAGACGAAAGTGCAGTGGAGAACCCGGAGCAGCCGCCCCAGTATGAGCCGGGGGTTACAGAGCCCGAACAGAAACCGGAAGAACCGGCAGGCGGGAGCACCAATGGGAACGGGCAGGTGTATGTGCCGGGATTCGGATATGTAGATCCGCCGGGCGCACCGCAGGGAGAGTCCGCAGGTTCTACCGGGGACTGGGATAAACAGATCGGTGATATGAATTAAGTACAATAGAACAAGAATCATATTTGGGAGCATGGCGCAGGCTATGCTCCTTTTCTGGCTGCCCGGCGGGAAAGTGGCTTGACATGCTGAGGCGCAACATGGTATAACAAAATAAACAAGTATACCGTTACGCTATTGCAAATAAGGGGGCAGATTTATGGGACAGATAGTAAAGAAAAACAATAGTTTGCCGACAGTGCCAACAACCGAGCCGGATAAAGTGGAAACATTTGCGGGGAAACAAACTGCGCGTGTGACAAAGATATATGATCAGCCAGATGGTTCTACTATTAAAGCTACAAGAAAAATAAACAAAGACGGTTCTATTTCTGATAAAATCGAACATAGGCATATGTAGAAGATACATTCCTATATTCAGATTCATGAATTGAATACATATTGCAATTTCCCAGTGAGGTTATCCCGCTGGGATTTTTTGTGGTTTCAAACACTTTAAAGGAGGGAATGTGAAAAGAACATGTATAGCAGTAGTTTTGATATTTATTATGTTGTTTTCCGGCACACTGACCGCTTATGCGGAGGGGAGCGGGAATGTGGACGGCGGCGGTGGCAGTCTGAACCATGGGACAAAGTCCTATAACTGGCCGGGCAATACCTATCAGGGAGTGCGCGTGACGGTGGTGGACGCCCAGACTGGGGGAATTGTGGCAGAACCGGTGGACTTTACGAATAAAAATCTGTCAACTGTGGCGGGCAATATGTTCCACTTTGGAAAAGTCAGCAAGCTGCAGTATCGGGATGGGGCGGCGCTGACATTACAGCTGTCAGACTATACCTATTATGTGCCGGACAACCCCATGCCCAAGGTCATATCCAGCAACAGCAGCAAGGCAAGTATAGCGCAGATCAAGCGGTATTTCTGTTCGGAAGGGGCGGCATCCATGGTGGCGGCAAAGACTGGGATGGATATGGAAAGGCTCACGGATGGCTCCTGTAAGCTGGTGATTGAGCCGATCATCTATCTGATCTACAATAATCTGTACTTTGCCATGACAGTTACGGAGGCAGGACTTTACAACAGGATGACAGGGGGAGATCTGGGGGCTCATTTTCCCACGGTAGTCATGAAGAATCTTGCCCTTGCCCTGTTTCTTGAGAAGGCAGATCTTGGCTTTTCCGCCTACACCGGTTCCAGGACCACGGCAAGAACTACGGACGAAATGGTGCAGACGCTGGGCATCGGCATCATTAGCTATAAAGGGGCGCCGCCCACGGAGGCGGTGTATGATGCCATATACCGGATTGATACGGATGTGATTACTTCCACCACTTTATCCACTACGGATGAGATTAACAATGATGCCAGAGCCACAGTAACCTTTTCCATGGGCGGCAAGAACTATCAGATGACGGGGGTGGTGCTCCCGAAGAACGGGAGCCAGCTTGTGTGGGTAAAGTGGCATACGCCGTCCGAGCCGGGCGAGATCACCATAAGCATATCAACGAATAAGGGGAGGCTTGCTACCACCATCGTCAGGGCAAATGTGGTAGATCTGAATGAGAATCCGCCGCCGGATCCCATGGCGGACGACCGCTATGACGGCTATATCAGGCCCTCCCTGCCATCGGGACAGAATGTGACCGGCTTAAGCTGGGGTGTCTGGCGGTGCTGGTGGCACGCAAGCTGGGTATGGGTGCCTGACTGGAAATGGGAGCGGGGAAATCATGGCGCAAGCTGTCCGGATGACTGCACATCCAGTCACGGACGCTGGGTAGACAAGGGGGAATGGAAGGATAAGGGCTGGTATGACTATGCCTGGGACAGCTATTCCGCAGCTCTGTCCGCAACCATGCGGATTATACCGGATGAAAAGAACCCTACCGCCGCAGGCACCGTCCTGAAATCGGGATATGGCATCAACATGACGGCATCGGCGCAAGTGGTCTCCGGTGCGCCCTCAGGCCATATCACAGAGCCCCAGACAGCGGTAGCCTATTTTCCGGAATTTCAATACACTGACTACTGGAGGCTGTTAGAGAGGACAAGTCCGGGATATTCGGCAGCATTTCAGTTCCGGGTGAATGAATACAGCACTTATGGCAGAAGAACGCATTTTACGCCGGTCTGGTTCCCGGACGGAAACTATACCGTGTATGCGCAGGTCATGGATGCGTGGACGCCGGCGGGGATGCTCCAGATACATTTAAGTGACACCCTCACGGTTCATGGTAATCTGTTTTCAGACTGGCATGTTCGCCCAATCAATTAAGAATCGGAGGAAAAAATGGAAAGTTTATTGTTTCCCATAATTATGCTTGCCGTCACCCTGGCCGGTGGCGGCATTTTGCTTTTGTTGTTAAAAACAGCCCGAAAATGCCCGCAGACAGACCCGGGCAGTGCGGCCATGCAGACTGCGCAGCAGTTTATTAATGTGAAGGACATCCGGGATAAGTACCTGTATACCCGTGACGGGATGGCCTTCGTCTATCTCAGGATTCATGCCGTCAGCATTGACCTTTACAGCAGGGCGGAGAAGAGTGCGCTGATCAAGACGCTGACGGCAGAGCTTTCCGACATCCAGTATCCGTTTAAATTCATGGCCCTATCCCGGCCTGTGGATATATCCCCGTTGATTGCGGAGATGGGGGAGATGTTAAAAGAGGCGGAGGACAAGCGGAAAGAGCTGTTACGGCAGGAGATTTTGCAGATGGGCGGTTTTGCACTGTCCGGGGAAATTGTGGAGCGGCAGTTCTATATTGCGCTCTGGGAGAAACAGGAAGAGGGAACAGAGCGGGAACTCTCCAAAAGGGCATCCCTGCTCTGTGAAAAATTTGCCGCCGGAGGCGTGGCCTGCGACATTCTTGTGGAAAAGGAGATCGTCAGGCTGCTCAACCTTGTAAACAACCCGTCCTATACTCATCTGGAAGATATGGAGACAGCGGCGAGCATACCCATGCTGAAGGGAGTGATAGAATGAAACGTACAGCGCAGACGGTGGAACAGGCGCCGGTGAACAATGCCCTGTTGAACGTAGTGACGCCTCTGGGATTGTCTTTTGAAAAGAACCGGCTTTCCATCGGGGAGAATATGGGAAAGATTTACGGCATAATACGCTATCCGCAGAAGGTGGAGGTGGAATGGCTCTCCAGGCTGACGAACATCCCCGATACATATGTTTCTATCGGTTTTAAACCGGTGGATAACGGAACCCTCATCAATGCCATCTCCAGAAGTGTGGTGCAGCAGAGAGGGCTGGCGGAGAGCGCAAAGGATCCTCTGTCAAGGCAGCGGGCGGAAAAGGCCGCCGAGGACGGGGAGAAAGTTATCATGCAGATTGACAGGGAGGGCGAGACGGTAGGATTGATGAGTGTGGAGGTTATGCCGGTGGCAGGTGAGGAAAAGGAGTTTAAAAAAGCCTGCCGCCGGGCGGAAAGTATCGCAAGCGTCATGAAATGCAGGATGCGGGCAATTCCCAATCTCCAGAAAGAGGCGTTCATGCACCTGTCCCCCAGCTTTTCCAACCATGGGAAGATAGAGAGCATCCTGCAGAAGGTAGTTCCCATTTCCACTTTTGTGGGAGGTTTCCCCTTTGCCAGCAGCGGTTTTAATGACGGGGAAGGATATTATCTTGCCAAGGACAGAAACGGCGGGCTGGTGATCGTGGATGTGTGGAGGCGCGGCGAGGACAGAACTAACAGCAATTTCTGTGTCATGGGTAATTCCGGCGTGGGAAAATCCACGGCTATCAAGCATATCATGCTGTCGGAATACATGAGAGGCACACGCATCATTGTCATCGATCCTGAATCCGAGTATAAAGATCTGTGTCAAAATTTAGGCGGCGATTGGATCAATGCGGCGGGCGGTTCCAGGGGCATGATAAACCCTCTTCAGGTCAGGCCGTCCCCCAGGGATGACGAGGACGAGAAAGAGGAACTGCGGCTGTATCGGGATGAGGGCTATGGCATGAACGATCTGGCATTGCATATGAAGAACCTGGAGATTTTCTTCAGCCTGTATATTCCCTCGCTGACGGATATGCAGAAAGCTGTCCTGAAAAAGTGTCTGGTGGAGCTGTACCAGAAGTTTGACATCACATGGGACACGGATGTGACCGGGCTAAGGCCGCAGGATTTTCCTATTTTTTCAGACCTCTATGCCTTGGTGCAGGAAAAGGCAGGGGTGGAGAAAGGAGCCGGTGTCTATACCGACCTTGCGATGCTTTTATACGATATAGCAAAGGGAGCGGACAGCTTTATATGGAACGGCCATACCACCGTGTCCGGCGGCTCCTGTTTCACAGTTATGGATACCCATGCCTTGCAGGAAACCAGCGACAATGTGAAGAGAACCCAGTATTTTAATATTCTTACCTATGACTGGGAACAGATGAGCCGGAACCGGGAGGAACGGGTGCTGCTTGTCTGTGATGAGGCATACTTAATGATCGATCAGAAAGTGCCGCAGTCCCTTGTCTATCTCAGGAATGTGATGAAACGTGCCAGAAAATATGAGGCGGCGTTAGGCATCATTTCCCACAGCCTTGTGGACTTCCTGCATGAGAGTGTCAAGCAGTACGGACAGGCCCTGCTTGACATCCCCTGCTATAAGATTCTGATGGGGACGGACGGAAAGAACTTGAAAGAAACGGCAGACCTGTATGATCTGACGGAGGCGGAGCAGGAGCTGCTCCTGGCCAGAAAGAGGGGACATGCCCTGTTTATGGCGGGGGCGAAACGGCTCCATATCCAGTTCGACATACCGGAGTACAAATTTAACTATATGGGCAAGGCAGGCGGGCGTTAAGCGCCTGCCTCTTTTTCGGAGGTGATAAATTGGCAGATCCAATCATAGCAAAACTGCTGGCAGAGGCAGCTTTACAGGCGGCAAAAGACAAGGAGGGCAGGAAAAGGCTGCTTGCGGTCATTTTAGGCCCGGTGATTTTTCTGCTGCTCCTGATCGCTCTGGTGCTGTATCTCGTTACAAGCCCTTTTTCGGCCTTGGCCGCCTGGCTTACAGGGGGAGAAACCGCTGCTGTGGATGCTTTCCAGAAAGATTACGGTTACAGTAATGATTCCGGTATCTTTGACAGGGATTTCCGGGAGGCGGACGGGCAGGAGTATGACGAGGACATTCTGCTCGGCAGGGACGGAGAAATCCAGGTGGTTTATTATAATCAACTGGATGAGCGGTGGAAGGAGGAACCATATGGGGAGGATAAGATCGGCACCCATGGGTGCGGCCCCACAAGCATGAGCATTGTAGTATCTACCTTTACGGATAGAAATGTGGATCCGATAGAAATGGCAGCGTGGTCTTATGAGAACGGCTATTACTGTCCGGGAGGCGGCTCCTACCACAGCCTGATACCAAAGGCAGCGGAACACTGGGGGCTTTCGGTGGATAGGAACCTTGCGCCGGAGAATGTGGCGGATGCCCTTGGGGAAGGAAAGCTGGTGGTTGCCATTATGTCAAAGGGGCATTTTACAAAGAGCGGGCATTTCATTGTATTGCGGGGAATTACGCCGGAAGGGAAGGTACTTGTGGCGGATCCCGCCAGTTTAAAGCGGAGTAATCAGGAATGGGACTTGTCGTTCATTTTAAAGGAGGCGAAAAGGAGGGTGGGGGCAGGCGGCCCGTTCTGGGCTATATCCAGATGAATGATGCAGACGAATGCCGTTTCGCTTTGCAGAAAAGTGTAAGGTATCGGAATTTTATGGTTGACAGGGAGAGAATGTCCGCTCAGGGCATTCTCCCGGAAAGGAGACAGTGAGATTATGATTTTATACTTGTCCTCCCAGCAGCACACCAATCTGCTGGATTTTCTGGCGGAGCATGAGGACGCCCTGCCGGTTAAGAAGATGACGGGGAATTTCATGTTAAAGCAGTTTGTGGTCTATGATATGCGTAATTTCTCCCATTGTACGGAACTTGTGCTGGACCGTATCGCTTTTGGGGATGAGGATGAAGATTTTGCTCATGCCATTGAGGAATTTCTGACAATGTATAACGCCAGAGTCACGGTAATCTGCGAGGGGTTGAAAGAAAGTGATCCGCTTTGCCGGGCATTGCTGGCTGCCGGGGTAGGCAATATCGTTGCCAGCGTGGAGATAAGGGAGATGCAGGATGAGATCAGGCAGTCTCTGAGCAGCCGGGGCATGACAAAGTTTTCCCCCAGAGAAAGGGAAAAGGGTAAAATGCAGGAGGAACAGTATCGGTTTACGGCGGACAGGGTCAGGATCGCCATGGTAAGTTCCCAGAGCCGTATCGGGACAACGACCACGGCTCTAGGGTTTGCCGCATGGCTGGGCAGCGTGGGGGCAAGCGTGGCTTATGTGGAGAAAAATGGCAGCGGCATTATTCCCTATCTGAAGGATGCCTATGAGATGGAGGATGAGGCGGGGGGCTTTCGGCTGGAGAAGATGTGGTATGGCACACAGGCACCGGAGGCGGGATTTCACTTTTTGATTGAGGATTACGGGACAGGCAGACCGGAAGTGGATGCAGATATTTTGCTGCTAGTCTGTGGGATGAAACCGTATGAGATGGAGCATACCATGAGGCTGCTGGGGCAGTATGAAACCAGGGCTGCTATCATACTGTGCCCCTTTGTGGAAAGGTCATTACGGGGAACCTATGCGGAGGCTTTTCAGACAGAATATCACAAGGTGCTTTTTCTGGAATACCAGCCGGACTGCATGGATGGTAGCCCAAACGCAAAGATTTATAAAAACATCATAGAGAGATATATCGCCGGGGAATGATTCTCCGGCGCTGCTGGGAAATGAAAACACAAGTAATGATTAAAATAGGAGATTGCGAGGTAACGAATATGAATCAGTTTGAAATGAAGAAGTTGGCATATCAGTCACAGTTAAGGAACAGGGCGCTGCAGGTGCTTTTATACCTGATCGACCGGTCCAATACGGAACAGACCTGTTTTCCGGCTGTACCGACTATCAGCAGGGAACTGCATATCAGCATATCCACAGTAAAGCGAGCTATGCGCGAGTTGGTAGAGGCGGGATATGTGGCAAAGGAAAGCCGGTTTCGTGAGGGGAACAGAGGGCAGACTTCAAATCTCTATATTTTACATTTTCCAGTGGCGGAAGAGGTATCGGAAGAAACAGCGGTATCAGATAAAATTGTACAAACAGAGCAGGCGGAGCAGACGGATCAGGCGGGCATGGAAACAGAGCCCGCCCTTAAAATGGCGGGAGAAATTAAAGCGGCGGAAGAATATAAGGAATCTCTGTCCGAAGAAAAAGATATAGATAAAGCGAAAAGCGTAAGCGTAGCAGAAAATAATGACGGCATAGATGCACTGGATGCTGTCCTGAATAGATATGGGATGGTGGAACAGCCGGATTGTCGTATAAATCAAGGGAACGGTGTGAATACAGATAATTTTGCCATCGCAGGACGGAACGGAATGCGGGGTTATAGGAAAATAGCAGAAATAGCCGAAATTTTGCTGCGGAAAAGCAACATGATTGTCTGCGGCTTTCAGTGGCCGGGGGCGGGGGTCAATCTGATACCGCCTTGAGCTTTCAATTTAACAAAATGCTAAAGAGCGGAAAAGAAGTATTTATTTAGGTGAACACCTGAGCATATCATGATACGGCCTGAATGCTGAGCCTATGATTTTGGGTGCGGATCCAGAATGCGCTTAAGTACTGTGGAAAGCAGCAGGAGGTCGCTCTCCGGCAGTTTTTCAATATCGTTCATTATGCTCCTTACAAGGCTCGGATTGTTGATCGTGGGGTTAAAAAATTCAGCGGGCGTAATATCAAAATAGGCGCAGATGTCGAGAAATGCGCCCATGGAAGGCAAATTGCGGCCGGATGTAATTGACTGGATATAGCCCTGGCTATGTCCAAGATCCAGGCTGAGTTGATATTCGGAAATATTCTTTTTCATGCGTAATTCATTGATACGCTCCTGAATAAATTTTTCGTACATATCCCACCTCCATAAAATTAGTTTATACTATTTCAAATATCTGTAATATATTTGAAATATTTGTATTTACAAAAAAATGAAAAAAGAGCATACTTAAAATATCTAAATGCTAATTATAGAAGGATTGGAATAAAATATGATGCAAAGCGGAGGGTTGAATTATAAACATGAAGGATGTATTATTTTGCAAAACTAATATTGCGGGAGGCAGTATGTATAATATAGGGATATGTGATGACGGCAAAAATATTTGCGCATTACTTGAGGAAATGGTGATACAGTATGCGGATAAGAACAAACTGAAAATAGACACTCAGGTATGGTATACCGGCGAGGATTTGTGTAAGTATCTTGAACAGGGCGGTCATCTGGATATATTGTTTCTTGATATTGAGCTGATAAAACTGACAGGAATTGAGGTGGGCGATTTTATCAGAAACAAGCTGGAGGACAGAGGGATGCAGATTGTTTATATATCCGGAGAATCCTCCTATGCGCAGAAATTGTTCAAGACCCAGCCCATGGATTTTCTGGTAAAGCCAATAACCATGCAGCAGATAGAGGATGCGCTTAAACTGGCCATCAAGCTGCTTGAGAAAAATGCAGAACGGTTTGAATTTCAGAATGGCAGGGATTATTACTATATCTCATACCATGAAATCATATACTTCGAGAGTGAAGGGCGGAAGATAAAGATAGTGGCAATGGATGAGGAAAGAGAGTTTTACGGGGCGATAAGGGAATTGGAGAAAAAGCTGCCCAAGGAGTTTTTTACGATTCATCAGTCCTATGTGATAAACAAGATACATGTAGTGCGGTATACTTATGAAACGGTGGAGATGGATAATAACACGATACTGTCGATCAGCAAAGCATATCGGAAACAAGTTAGGGAAAGGCTGCTAAGGGGATAATATGACGGATTTTATTATTTGTGTTACAACAAACTTGTTTAGGATTTATCTAATCAGCAGATTTATCCATATATTTTTAGAGGATGAGGAAAAGGAAACTTGTGGTAGCCGGATGAGGCATATGCTGGTATATGGGGGATTTTTTATAATCAATACGGCTGCTTATCTGATTTTTCATACAGTATGGGTTAATATTGCCTGTAATCTGGTGGGGATTGGACTTATTGTTCTGACATACACAAGATCAATAAAGATGATTTTGTTTGTGACCTGTTCTGTTTATATGATTAACATGGGCTGTAATACGATTGCTGTTCTGCCTTTTGTAAATTATAAGGATGGTGTGGGGGTCAATCAGATTTATGAGGTTGTTACTGTATTTCTGGTATTGGTCTGTGAGTTGCTTACGGAAAAAATCGTAGATGCCCGGCGGAAAATGAGGGGTGTTGGAAATATATCCTTAGGTTTGGTGCCATTATGTAGTATTGGAATGCTTTGTATGATGATATACACGAAGAGCAGCACCGAAACGGGGCTTGTTATCACCAGTGTAGGGCTTATAATTGTTAATTTTTTTACCTTTTATCTGTACAATATACTTTCCGATGCCCTTTTTCATCAATATGAGAATGAGGTGCTGCGGAAAGAGATACAGGGTTATGCAAACCAGTTGGATGTAATGCTGCAGGGAGAAGAAAAAGTAAAGGCGTTGCGGCATGATATGAAACATCATATGAATGAGTTGAAGATATTGGCGGCAAAAGGAGAGGATAGGGCGATTGAAGAATATATAGGCGATATGGAGGAATTTATAACAAATCCCAACGAGATTGTGTCCTCTGGCAACCTTGAAATAGACAGTGTGATGAACTATTTGATCCGCAGGGCAAAGGAAGAGCTACGCACCGTCAATGTCAATGTACGACTTCCGAAACAGGTAAGCCATTCCTTTGACATCAACGTAATCTTGGGGAATCTGCTGGAGAACGGCATTGAGGCGGCTAGGCAGACAGAAAGTAAGAGGATGGATATAAACATTGAATTGCAACAGGGATTTCTTAGAATTCAAGTTGAAAACAGCTACAATGGGAAACTGGAAAAAAGACATCAGCGGTTGTTTACAACGAAAAAGACAAGTGGACTCCATGGCATTGGTCTGGAGAATGTAAGGAAAATGGTAGAGAAATATGATGGGATTATGGAAGTATGTCCTGAAGGAGACATGTTTCGTGTCATATTAATTTTATATATGTCAGAAGTAAAAAAATAAGATTGCACTACTATTAGGGCATGACTGATAACAGATTTAGTCATGCTTTTTTATTGCCTATTTGGAGCTTTTTAATGCCGCATTTTGATGAAAATTCCAATTATTACATAAATATAGCCCAATTAATACAAGAAACGGCACAGTAAGTTTTTTTGTGCTAATATCATCTGCGAAGGAGGTGAAAGCAATGAAAATGAAGGAACGTGCCAAAAAGGGAGTTGAACAGGCTATTGCGAGAATTGCAAAGAAGTCTGCAAGCGTGGAGGCCAACACCACATGTCCGTGCTGGGGTTATCAGCCCCAAGAGCCCAAGCAAGTCAAGGCATTGCGGAAGTTTTGAAGACTGAAAAAGCCTTAGCAGGAGTGCTCCTGAGGGATGGGATTATCTCACCAGACGAAGTAGGGATTGTAGAATATGGTTTGGAAAACATCGGGAGCAGTATGCTTGGGATGCTGATTACTTTGGTGATTGGATTTTGCTTTGATTACCTCTTTGAGAGTTTTCTGTTATGGTTGTTGATTTTTCCGTTAAGGAAGAACGCAGGAGGATTCCACGCAAGGACCAAGGGGAGATGCCTGCTGTTTTCAACGGCCATGCTGCTGGTATCTATTATTTGTTTTGTGCAGATAGAGTGGCCAGTTACGGGGCATATATTGATTGTGGCAATCTCCACTGTAGTTATTTTTACAACGGCGCCAGTTGAGAACAATAATAAGCATCTGGATCAAGCAGAACAAAAAGTGTACCGGAAAAGAACTAGAATGATTTTGACGTTGGAATGTATGCTGTTTATATTCGCATTGGCACTGGACTTGAAAGGGCTGGTTGTTGTAATAACAATAGATTTTTTTATTGTCAGCATATCTCTGTTGGCAGGAAAAATAAAATTACAAATGCATATAAAATAGTTGGTTGTGTAAGTATTATCAGCTTTCAAGCAGGAAATGAAGAACAGCATTCATTACAAAGATAAGTTTCATATTTAAATACACAGGAGGAATACAAAATGGGATATTACACAATTACTTCACATTCGGGAAATGGTCTTCGTTTAAATGTTGCGGCATCAGCAGCGCTTAACGCTCGCACTAATGTTAACATCTCAAGTGCTGCCAAAAATAATAATCAGATATGGGTTATTAGTTCATTGGGGAGCAATGTGGAGGTTAAAAGTGCCAGCAATATCAGGTATATGTTAAATGCGGCGACCGCATCTAACTGTGATGTCTATACGTCAAATGCTGACACATATATCAACTTTGTAAAAGTAAGTACCGGTATATATCGGTTACAATTACAATCCAACACCAAAAAGTATTTAACGGTCGATGCACAGACCAACGGTACTACGGCAAAATGGGCCGAACTGGACACAAATAATGCCGGCCAGAAGTGGAAGGTGGCTACTACTACCTGTGAATATATTATGGGAACTTCATGGCTTAAAATGTATACAAGCCCGACAGGAACCGATGGCCGCACTGTCAGTATGCCGACAGTTGATTCTTTTAAGGGCACAGATGGATACACTTATAAGTTTACTGATAAGAATTATTGGTATTCTTATGAGAATCCATATGGTACAAAAAGGATTAACCCTTATGCAATTACACAGATTAAAGCTGTAACAGGTAGCGATCCGGTAATTAATGTAGGTGACGAAGGTGATTACACGGATCCTAATGGAAATTACTGGATGGCTGTCGGCCCCAATGTTGTGAATCCTGATCATAAATCAAATGCGTCAATTACTCCGAGTGAGATGTATGCAAAGGGCAAACTTGATGTTGTTGTAAAGGACAGCGCCGGTACCCTGTTTTACATTCCTGGTGTAGTTGGGGATGCAAAAGCACATACCTGGAGTAATGGAATCATACAGACATTCAGGAGTTATCCCAATGGAGTTTTAGAATCAGCTAAAGGAAATTTTAATGGCCTTGTCTGTGCAGAGTTTATTGGCTCGTTGTCCGGCAAGCTCAAAGGATTGGGTGACTTTTCTATAGAAGAGATTATTTTTTATGAGACTTAATGGCATTGAGATTTTTTCCTGCCTTTTGTGATGTATGGATAAGGCCAGTATAGTGTGTTTCCGTTACTCAATAGAGAAACGGGAACACACTGAGAGTGAAACTACTTGTATCTGCACATGATAAAGAGAGATGCAAACACCATATCATCTTTACTTCAAATCATATAAGGAATAAATGAATAATAAAATTGATATAATCAACTAAAAGTTTCCCAATTTTCAGGACTATAGATTTTTACAAGAAAATGCCCATTTTAAGCCATTTGCAGATTCCTACATATATATTGATGGGGCTTTCGGGACAAAAACATTCCTCTTTACAAATAAAATCAGCTATTAAACCAGATATTGGTTGCAAAATTGCATCAAAATTCGCATAATATATAGTCCTATTTTAATATAAATGAACTATATATTTTACGCGCTTTTCATAAAAACGGAGTCTAAAACTGCCAATTTATCAAAGTTATTTGTACATCTGGCAAGATATAGTCCGACAGATTGGGAAACTTTTAATCAACAAAAGGAATTTTTATAACAAAGGTGCATAGCAGATTTTCTATGATAAAATGAGGTCGGCTTTGTGCTCCGAAAATTTTTATTTATGGAGGAAGATGGATATGAGAGAAAAGATGTCAATAGAAAAGATGGCAAGAGTTATCTTTATATTGATTATGATTGTTTTAGTTATTTTTATTTGTGCGAAAATGAAAGAAAGGTACTCTATTGAAGATAAAGGTGCGTCAGATTCTGAGCAAACGGTATTAGGTAGCTCTGTTCAAGATAAGGTTGATGTGGAACCTTCTGCTTCTGGCAAGCCAAATACAGATACGAATATGAGTGCTGATGAGATATATAAGGCGGTTCTTTTGGGGGAGACCTCATTTCGCTATCCAACCGATGGGAAAATGGAGACTATCACTATAACAGATGTACCCGCTCTCTTTGATCCAGATGATTCTTTCATGAAAATATGGGAGTTTGCGGTAGCGGATCTAAATGGAGACGGGGAAGATGAAGTCATTCTTTTTGTAGTTGGTGCGGCGGGTGACGCAGGTGGAAAGGTAATTCTTCATCAATCAGATGATAAGGTTTATGGTTATTTAACTGATAACAGAACTTTAGTGGATTTGAAGATCGACGGAACTTTTAATTTTTCGGATCCTACAGGAGTTACGGAGTCAGGTATTGCGGCTATTACCAACTTTACAAAAGAGGGCTATACAGTAGATAAAATATCCTATGAAACCGGAACATATAAAGGCTGGGATTCTTTTGTAGTAGACCATCATTCTGCCACAGAGGAAGAATATTTGGATGTGGTATCTAAGCAGGAAAAAAAGCAAAATGCAGAATGGTATGATTTTAACAATGAAAACATTAATACCATGTTTTGAATCATGATCAATATGTTGGTAATAGATGATTCGCAGGGCAAAGGAAGAACTACGCACCGTCAATGTCAATGTACGACTTTCGAAACAGGTAAGCCATTCCTTTGGCATCAACGTAATCTTGGGGAATCTGCTGGAGAACAGCATTGAGGCGGCAAGGCAGACAGAAAGTAAGAGGATGGAGATAAACATTGAATTGCAGCAGGGATTTCTTAGAATTCAAGTTGAAAACAGCTACAATGGGAAACTGGAAAAAAGACATCAGCGGTTGTTTACAACGAAAAAGACAAGTGGACTCCATGGCATTGGTCTGGAGAATGTAAGGAAAATGGTAGAGAAATATGATGGGATTATGGAGATATGTCCTGAGGGAGACAAAAAAATAAGATTGCATTACTATTAGGGCATGACTGATAACAGATTTAGTCATGCTTTTTTATTGCCCATTTGGAGCTTTTTGACGTCGTATTTTGATGAAGGTTCCAATTATTACATAAATATAGCCCAATTAATACAAGAAACGGCACAGTAAGTTTTTTTGTGCTAATATCATCTGCGAAGGAGGTGAAAGCAATGAAAATGAAGGAACGTGCCAAAAAGGGAGTTGAACAGGCTATTGCGAGAATTGCAAAGAAGTCTGCAAGCGTGGAGGCCAACACCACATGTCCGTGCTGGGGTTATCAGCCCCAAGAGCCCAAGCAAGTTAAGGCATTGCGGAAGTTTTGAAGACTGAAAAAGTCTTAGCAGGAATGCTCCTGAGGGATGGGATTATCTCACCAGACGAAGTAGAGATTGTAGAATATGGTCTGGAAAACCTCGGGAGCAGTATGCTCGGATTGCTGATTACTTTGGTGATTGGATTTTGCTGTGATTTCCTGTTTGAAAGTTTCTTACTATGGTTGCTGATATTGCCATTAAGAAAGAATGCAGGCGGATTCCATGCAGGGACGAAGGGGAGATGTTTGTTGTTCTCAACGGCAATACTGCTGGTATCCATTATCTGTTTTGGGCAGAGAGGGTGGCCGGTTATAAGTTACATATTGATTGTGGTGATTTCTGTTGTAGTCATTTTTATAATGGCGCCGGTTGAGAACAATAATAAGCATCTAGATCAAACAGAACAAAAAGTGTATCGGAAACGAACAAGGATAGTTTTATTGCTGGAATGTATATTGTTTATATTTGCATTAGTATTTAACCTGAAAAAATTGATTGTTGTGCTAACAATAGATTTTTTCATTGTTAGTATATCTCTATTTTCAGGCAGAATAAAATTGCAAATGATGTAGCTGATCATATGGAAACAAAAGTTATTCCTTTCGTAGAATTATCAGTTTTTAACCGGAAATAAAATGCAGCCAAGAAAGAGTATGCTGGCAAGGCATAAATGCACCGGATGAATTTTAGAAGATTGAAATAATTAAGGAAATTGAAAAACACAATACGGCATTTTGATTAATGGGAAGGAGTAAACTAATAATGAGGAAAATAGTGAAAAATGTGCTGTGTACTTTAATTTGTTTGACAATGTTGTCTGCATCAATATTTGTTTCTAATGCGGCCGATTATCAGGATGAGGAAATACCGATTGATGTATTTGATGATGGTCTTAATCCAGATGATTATGTGGAATCAAATGCTGCTTTAATACAGAGAGGGCGTCAGGCATTGCTTAGACGAACAGGTGTGTCTTTAGATGTTACTCATTATTATCAAAGTGGGCAGACATGGAGCAGTGATGTTATGCAGACATGTGGAAAGACCATAAGTAATTCTGGGTGTTGCCTGACAAGTTTCGCAATGATCCAAAGGTATCTGGGGGGAACCTGTAATCCCGGAGAGGTCAATACTATACTTGGTGACAGTGCCTGCCCATTTGATTATCAACCGGCAGCAACAGCTTTCGGGTATACTATTACGAACTACAAACGTGGAGAAGTTACGGATGATTATGCCATAGAATTTATTATTGGCGCGATTGATTCCGGCCTTCCGGTACTTGTGGGAATGGCAAAAGATAGTAATTCAAAAAGTACACATTTTGTTACTGCATATGGATACGATGGAACTACGATTTATATTCATGATCCCGCAAGTTCCAGGGATTATACAGAATTGAGTCAATACTTGGAAAATTACTATGTGAACAGACTGTATGTATATGCTAATGAATAGTAAGAAAATGGTTCTTTTAAATTTGAGGTGAGTTAGGAGAAATTTGGATGTATAATAGAAAATTGAATTTTGTTATACTATTTCTCTGTATAAGCATACTAACAGTAGGATGCGGAGGAAGAGATAAACAAAAGGAAATTGAGGATATATATAGAAATGTATATGAACATTGGCAAGAAGCGAAAGTATTAATTTATGGTGCGCTGATTGAAACAGGCGAGGAAGTCACAGACGAAAAGGATCAAGTATATTTCGTAGTGGAAGAGCCAACATACCAAGACTTGGAAAGCATTAGAAAAGTGTTAAAATCTACTTTCAGTGCTGCGTACATTGAAACACATTTGTCATGGGTGCTGGAGGGGAAACGTCCACTTTATAAGGAAATAGATGGTCGTTTATGTGTTGCTGAGATGGATGCGGTCGGAGAAGCGCCCACAGATGAGATTGTGTTGGTCTTAAACCGGATGGAAAATGAAATAGTAATTAAGGTTGCTGCAGAAGAGGAAAATGACGCTTGTGAGTTTTATGAGATAACATTAGTGCAAGAGGGAAACGAGTGGGTAATTGATCAACTGTGTGAACAATAAAATTTCTCGTATCATGCTTTTGTGGAAGATTGAGCCAATGTAAACAAAAGAATGCTAGAATTAAAGAAAAGCTCTGAACGGTTAATTGTTAAAGAATCTGAACTGATGAAAAGAAGTAATAATACATATCAACAATAGGAATACAAAGGAGGGATAAATTATGGCAACAAAACCCGCATGGCCAAATCTAAAGAAAGGAAACAAAGGAATAAACGTGTACGCACTGCAGAGCTTGCTGGTTTACCATGGAGCGTCAATTGACATTGACGGCAGCTTTGGCGATGGTACTAAAACGGCAGTGTCTAATTATCAGAAGAATCACAATCTCGGGGATGACGGAGTGGCTGGGACGAGTACATTGTCATCTATGGTTGTGACAGTGAACAAGGGAGTCTCCAATAATGCAGCAAAAGCCGCCCAGTATTTAATGAATAAATTCGAGGCAATGGATGTTGATGGATCATTTGGCGCTGGCTCCCAAACAGCAACAAAAGCATTTCAAAAGGGAATGGGGATCACGCAGACTGGGAGTGTCGATGCAACAACTTGGCAATATCTATTTGGGTATAACATGTACCCTAGCAGTGCCTCGAAAGATGCGTATGCGTCGGTTTGTGCGTATAACACAACATTAACATCTTCGCAAATGACCGACAATGCAAGATATATTTGCAATTACCTGATGGGGCAAGGCTTTACAAAAAATGCCGCATGTGGTGTACTGGGAAATATGCAGAGAGAGAGTTCCATAAATCCCGGATTGTGGAGCAAGTTTAATGATACTTCGAGTGCGTATGGCTTGGTGCAGTGGCATCCACCAACAGTATTCCTTAATAGAGCAAAAGCAACTGGTGAACTAACTGCGGCTACTGCTACCGCGGCCAATGCTTTGGCACTTACTGATTCGGTGGGACTTATGAAAGCAGAGTTGTCCTGCCTGATTTGGTGCTGTACAAAAGGTGATTTTTTTAAGCCGGAAGAGGGCAGCTCTATGGATCATACGGGAATAAGGATGACCTTTGATGAGTATAAGCAATCCGATCTGGATGCCGGAACTTTGGCTAAAATTTTCCATGATCATTATGAAAGATCCGGCGATGGGACTAGCGGATTGAATACCAGAGCCACTTACGCTACGAATTGGTACAATAGCCTTTAAAGCGATAAGTTGTCATTAGACGTAGTATTTAGACATAAGATAGTTATAGAATGTTAGGGTCAAAAGAGTCTTGAATCTGCATTATTTCAACTAATTATAAAGCAATTAGTAGATATAGACGATTTTGACCCTTATATCATGAGATTATAGAACAGTGAAGGAGTAGGGCTATGCGTGGAAAGAAATGTATTTGTGCAGTTTTGGCGGGAATGTTGTTGTGCCTCTTAAGTGCCTGCACAATCAGCGAAAATGGTAAGGATATGGAACCTCAGGAATCTAATGATTTGGTGGAGCATGAGTCAGGTTCTGAAACATTGCCTTCTGAAATAGATAGTGTAGGGCAGCAAGTTACCGAAAGTACACGCAATGAACAGTCGAGTGATACTGCGAGTATGCAGGGTGAGAATATGACATCCGAAATGGAAGAACTGTATAAAGCAATACTTTTTGGGGAAGAAGACTTTGTTAGAATTGATTATAGAGGTGAAGATAAAAGTTTAAATATTAAGGATATTAAAAAGGTGGTTTCTGACGAGGACTGGGTAACGGCAGAGGTAACGAAATTCACAATCATTGATTTGGATGGAAATGGAGAAGATGAACTTGTTCTTTGGATAGAACGAAATGGGGATTCGGTTTATGGATACGAAATTTTGTTTTATCAAGATCAGGAAGTTTATGGATTTACATTGCCTGATAGAGGTTTTATGAATCTGAAGACGGACGGGACATTTGAAACTTTTGGAGGCATAGAAAACAGCGATGATTACTTCGGAGTAGGTAGACTAGAACTGTCTGAGAAAGGATATACAATTGAAGACGCATCAGATAGTGGATCTCAAGAAAGTAAAACTGATGTTGGCTGGTATGATTTGACACCTGAAAGCGTGGAACTTGCGTTTGAAAATAAGTTTTAATATTCGTGAACCAAGGATGTAAAATGGAGAATGTGCATTTTAGAAAATATATGAATACCTTGGATTATGTCCATTTTAAAAAGGAGTATCAGGGGATGCTGGATGCTTTGTAACTGTTGGAAGGGCTTAATCTGCTGAAAATAGGTATAATATGGAGAAGGTGTTCAAGGAATTGCAAGCGTAGATAAAAAGGAGGCACATTTGCAGAGATGTGCCCCCTCGTTAAACTATTACACAGGCTTTTTATATGTACGGAGATATGCCTCAACAATAGCTAGAATAGTGGAAAGCTGGTCGGAGGAACATTGAGATAAATATACCTGAATCCTTTGATAATCCAGATTATCTGAAAGGGCGGCTGGATAAAAGAAAGGATCTGTAGGAATATTTAACGCCCGGATGAGCTGCGTAAATTTCTCTATACTTGGGACATTGCCATGATTTTCAATTTCTTTGATATATCGGGATGATACTCCCGACTTTTCTGCAAGTTCATCATAGGTGAGTTTCTGGTTAGTGCGAGCCTTTTTTATTCGTAATCCCATATCTTTGTTGGTTCTTTTTGCTTTAGCCATTAGAATACCCCCTTTTTATATAGTGTATAGTGCATATTTTATTATGAAAATGCTTTTATAATGCACAAAATAAGAGGGAGATAATGCACTACAAATAGGATATTAAAACTTTGGACGGTTTATATAAAAAAAGGTGCTGTTCAAAGGTTTTTTACATGGTTTTTTCCTTTGAATTGTTTGGAAATATTATGGAAACCAGACTTTTCAAGGGGTTATTTGATAAATATAAGAAAACGGCCTTTGTTGAAAGGAGCCGTATATAGGCGAATGCTATTTAGTGGTGTGGGAAAATGCCATTGAAAGTGCATTATACACCATAGTTATAAGGGGAAATGGTATATTTAAAGCGATATTAGATGCCTGGCGGATCAACCATCTGTCAGGCATTTTTTGTGTGAAGTTTTTCTGCTTTTGTGTTGGTATATATAAACGTCAAATCCGCGCTCCCCCCTTTCGATTTTGAACAATTCAAAATCGAAAGGAGAGCGCCAAATGGCAGAAAGAGAAAAATATTATATTGAACTGAACGGACAGATCTTTGAGGTCAGCAGGGAATTGTATGAGGCTTATTACAAAGGTCGGAGGAAAGAAAGGTATTTTACTCAGGACTTAAAGCAGGAGCGTACAAGAGTGGATAAGAAGACGGGACAGATTACCGTCATACCCAGCCGGGAAGATTCCTATGAGCGGCTTTTGGAAGCAGAAAAACAGTTTGCCGAGGATGTGGAGAATATCGAAGATGTGGCGATCCGGGCTGTTATGCTGGAAAAGCTGACTGCAGCCTTACATACTCTTACAGATGAGGAAAAGGCGATCATCCATGCCTTGTTCTATCAGGAGGTCAGTGAGGTGGAGCTGGCAAAAAGAATGGGAATACCACGGACAACCCTGCGTTCCAGAAAAGATAAGATATTAGTGAAATTAAAAGAACTGTTATAAAATCAAAAAAGTTTTCGTCACCCCCCTTCACCTGGCGGCTAATCAGGTGGAGGGGTTTTCTTTTGTTCTTATAGAGAACACCTGATTTACTGCACTTTGACAATTTCATATCTGTGTGTCAGGCACACATCCAATCGGCTGGAGAACCAGAAAGCACCAGCCAGGATACGCCATGCGGAGAGAATGTCAGCCTTTGGCATTCTTTATGTGGGATTAAGTAATTCTTCTCACATTTTCCAAGCGAGAAATATCTGTGGCTGTACTGCCCGTGGTGGGGCGGGATGCGATGAAACCGGTCGGAGATAATGATACTTCCACGGCAGTGGCCCGCAAGAACGGCGGGAAAATGCACACCCATGTTTGAGAGAGAATGTGGGCGGCTTTTATGATGCCTGCTTACCGGCAGGATGCCTGACATACTTTGAGGTGAAACGATATTTCTCAAAACAGAACGTCGTTTCGCCTGATAGAGCAGTAGAAACCATGGGCTGGATGGCAGTTCTTTTTGTTAGTAAAAAGCCAGACAGGAGCCTTCCAGTCCATTCCTGTGCTGCTCTATGGCACTTAACAATACTCAGGAGGCGTAAACGATGGAAAGAAGTGCAGAAGAATTATTGATTCTTTTATTTGACGAGATTTTACCCAAGCATGGAATGACGCTGCGGATGAGACAGAAGGAACTTTCACTGGAAATGCTGCGGGCGCTGCAGGAGGACAGGCTGGCTTTGTGCGAGGCAGAGGTGGGGACGGGAAAGACCCACGCCTATATCCTTGCCCTGACAGTTCATAGCCTGTATTCCGACAGGAAAGCGCCGACAGTGATTTCCACATCCACCATAGCGTTGCAGAAGGCATTGACAGAGGAATATATTCCGCAAATATCCGGAATCCTGCTGGAGCATCATGTGATAGACAGGCCGTTATCCTTTGTGGTGAGAAAAGGGAAAAAGCATTATGTCTGTGATTCCCGGCTGGGCATATATGAGGCATCCATCCAAAATTTGAACAGAGAGGCGGATGCGGGGCTGCACGCAGAACTGGCAAGGCTGCAAGGCATGGATGACAGCCGGATCGACCTGGACGATACGGCGCTGACGCCATATGTGAAAGCAAGGATCAATGTGCTGCGCTGCAGCAGATCATGTCCTTATCTGGTTTTATGCCGATTTATGAATTTTCAGAAGCGGTGCATGACGGAAAAGTTCGACTTCCAGATCACCAACCACAATTATGTGCTGGCTGATTTAATCGGGCGGAAACAGGGGAAAAGGCCGCTTTTCCCGGCATATGGGGCCATTGTGTTGGACGAGGCTCACAAACTGCTGGATGCTGCCAGACAGATGTATAGCACAGCATGGGATGAGCAGGAGGCGGAACGGATTGTGAGGCTGGGCGCAGTAAACGTGAGAATGACCGGGATGGATGAACTGGCGGTGTTACAGGGCAGGATCACGGAATGCAACCGGCAGATATTTGACAGGCTGGCGGGAGAGCTTTCTGGCAGCCATATCAGGGAAGAGAACAGGACGGAGGTTGCGATTGGCCCGGTGGAAAGAAGATATATGAAACATATGGCGGAGGCATTAGAAAAGCTCCCTTTTGTTTACCAGAAAAACGGCGGACAGGAAATGCGGGCCCAGGGGCTGAAAAGGCGCTGTCATGAACTGGCGGACAAGCTGGCGGTATTTTTAGACAGCGGCAAGTTTATCTGCTGGATGGAAAAAGGGGAGAACGGCAGACTTGCCCTGTGTGCAGTCCCCATGGAGCTGGAACAGATTTTATATAGGGATCTTTGGAGCAGGCCCATACCGGCCATTATCACATCCGGCACTATGTCCGTCAGGGGTGATTTTACCCATTTTAAGAAGATGACAGGGCTTGCGTCCGCAGCGGCGGCAAGGATCCAGGAGACCAGCAAACCGTCGCCCTTTGACTTTCAGAACAATGGGCTTATTTACATACCGGAGCGGATGCCGTTTCCCAATATCAGGGATGAGCGCTATATACGGACGGTCATGGAAGAGATCCTGCGGATCGTATCGGCGGCCCATGGGCATACCCTTATTCTTTTTACATCCTACTGGCTTATGGAAAGAGTTTATTATGGGCTGAAAGACCGGCTTACCGCTTATCCGCTGTTTCTTATGGGCAGGGGCAGACTGGATGTTTTAAGGAGTTTCCGCAGGAGCGGGAACGGTGTATTGTTTGCCAGCGACAGTGCGGGGGAGGGGATTGACCTGGCCGGGGACATTCTTTCCTGCCTGATTATTGTCAAACTTCCTTTTCCGGTGCCGGATCCGGTTATGGAATACCAGAGAACTTTGTATGAGGACTTTGACTCATACCGCAGGGACATTATCATCCCGGAGATGCTGATCAAACTCAGGCAGTGGGTTGGCCGTGGCATCCGCAGGGAGGAAGATACGGCGGTATTCTCTATTCTGGACAACAGGGCATCCCTGCGGGGGCGATACAGGGCGGAAATTCTGAATACACTGCCCTCCATGCCGGTGACGGACAGGCTTGCGGACGTGGCGGATTTTATCATGAGGAAGAAGGCTGACAGCTATTTTATGGATAAGGCGCGGGATGAGAAATGAAGATTATGTTGATCGTGGCGGGCGCTGTAACGGGCGCCCTGCCTATTTCCAAGGGCACACAATGTCCTAAATAGTATTCTTATAGCGTTATTGTACCTGAGGCAGGGTATTGACTGCGTATCTGCTTTTTTCCAAAGCAGGGGAATACCTGGAAATAACAAGGCGAAATCAGATAGTTCCGCACATGGGACAATCCGGTATCCGCATAAGGTAATAGGGGAGGGAAAGTTATGCTGCCTACGATTGAGCAATTACAGCAGATGCAGACTATGAACATAATGGAACTGGAACGGGATAAGCTTGCCAATGCGGAGGACATTGTGATCGACACGGGAAAAAGCATGGAGAGCCGAGTCCGTTCCTTTATGGAACAGACGGGAAATCCCTTTGCGCTTAATGTCGGTGAATACATTTTACAGGTGGGATTTGCGGAGGGAACAGAGGATTTGATTGATGACCGTATGATACTGCTTGCGAGAAGAAGGGCGCAGATTCTGGTGTAAATTTATCGGGAAAGCCCTTTACAAGAGCGAGAAGTTATGCTAACTTAAAAGCAGGGCTATTTCAGATGGAACCTGATTTTAAGTTACATTACCCCGTAGGACGGGTTTTGCTGACACTTGTAAATCAGGAGGCCATAGATGAAAACGAAAGAATTTTATAACGCTGCCGTTTACCTTCGGTTGAGCAGGGATGACGTTTCTACCGGGGATGCAGGCGGAAAAAATTCCATTGCCAATGGAATTAGCGTTGCCAATGGGATTGGCAGGACAGAAAGCAACAGTATCAGTTCCCAAAGGGATATGATTCGTTCTTTTATCCGAAAACAGGACAACATGGAGATTTATGACATCTATGTGGATGACGGTTTCTCCGGGACGAATTTTGACAGACCGGAGTTTAAGCGGATGATGGAAGATATAAAAGCGGGTCATGTCAACTGCGTAATCGTAAAAGACCTGTCCAGACTGGGACGGGATTATATAGAAGCCGGGCGGTTGATTCAAAAGACTTTCCCGGCTTTTTCTGTGCGTTTTATCGCCCTGACAGACCATTTTGATTCCCTGACGGCCGATTATAATGAGACTTCTCTGGTTGTGCCGGTCAAGAACTTTGTCAATGACTCTTATGCCAGGGATATTTCCAGTAAGGTGAGAAGCCACCAGAAAGTTAAGAGAGAAAACGGAGAATTTATTGGCGCGTTTGCGGTTTATGGATATAAGAAAAGCGAAGAGAATAAAAGAAGGCTTGTGCCGGATGAATATGCCGCTGATATTGTACGGAAGATATTTGCGTGGAAAATAGAAGGTTTCAGTAATCTTGCGATTGCCGAAAAGCTGAACGGGCTGGGGATCCTCTCGCCGCTGGAATACAAGAAGATGCAGGGCGAGAGATTGAGTACCAGGTTTGCCACGGGAGCAAGGGCCAGGTGGTCTCCGGTGGCGGTAAAGAGGATCCTTGTCAACGAAAGCTATATCGGTACGCTGGTTCAGGGAAAAGAAGAAAAAATAAACTACAAGGTGAATAAATCCGTAATGAAACCGCAGGAGGAATGGACGAGAGTGCCGGGAGCGCATGAGGCCATTATCTCCAGAGAAGATTTTGAGATTGTGCAGGATTTATTACAGGTAGATACCCGTGCCGGAAACGGTGGGGAAAAAGCGCATCTGTACGCATGCATACTATTCTGCGGTGACTGCATGCAGCCGATGCAGCGCAGGGTGGACCGCTATAAAGGGCAGGAAAAAGTTTCCTTTATCTGCGCAACGAAAAATAAAGGCGGGCAATGCACGAGACACACGATCTCCGAGGATGATCTGCATGTGCTGGTGCTGACAGGGCTCAGACAGCAGATTGCCCTGTTCCTGGAAAAAAGCAAGGTGCTGGTCCAAATTGAGCAGATGGAGATTGACTTTGAGGAAGTGGTTTCCTTTGATGCGGAACTCAAAAGGCTGCATAAGGAGCAGGCTGAATATCTGTCTCTCAGGTCGGGGCTTTATGAGGATTTGAAGAAAGGGATTATTACGGAGGAAGATTTTAAGAATTTTCGTATGATCTATGAACAGCGTTATCAGGAGCTGCAGCAGGCGATCAGCTGCCAGGAGGATGCGGTAAAGGCGCTTTTTAAATCCGGCGTTGCCGCCGGAATCAATCTGGAGCGCATGAAATCTGCCATGCAGATCACGGAGCTTGACCGTATGACGCTTATGACTTTTGTGAAACGGATTCTTGTGTATGAGGATAAGCGTGTATATCTGGAAATGAGGCACAAGGAGTTGTTCTCCAAGGTGGTTATGCTGTCCGGATATGTGGAGTCAAAACAATGCTCCAGAGGGGAGGCGGTCTAAATGCCCAGAACCTCCAAAAAGAAAAATACAGTTGTAAAACCGGCTGCGGATTCATCCCCTGCTAAAATATTTTCGGTGGGCATATATGCCAGACTGTCCGTGGATGAGGAAAAGGCTGGGGAACACAGGACCTGCGGGCAGGCCCGGAAAAATGAATCCATTGAGACACAGATCGAGATTGCAAAGGCATTTGTCAGACAGCGGGAAGATATGCGTATCTTTGACTGCTATACGGATCTCGGAAGAACCGGAACGAATTTTGAACGGGAAGGTTTTGAACGCATGATGCGGGACGTGCGGGTGCGGAAGATTGACTGTATCATTGTAAAAGATTTATCCCGCTTTGGCAGGAACCACATAGAGACAGGCAATTACATAGAGAAGATTTTTCCCTTCCTGGGGGTGCGTTTTATAGCGGTCACAGATAACTTTGACAGTATGAATGTTTCAGGACAGGACGGGACCTTGGGTGTCAATCTGAAAAATCTGGTGAATGAGATGTATGCCAGGGACATAGCGGCCAAGGTAAAGTCCAGCAGGAGAGAAAAGTGGGAGCAGGGCAGCTATACAGGCGGAGTACCGCCCTATGGATACAGGGCGGAATGGATTGGGGATAAGAAGTGCCTTTTTATCGAAGAAACCACTTCTGACATTGTAAAAAAGATTTTTGATTTGTTCCTGTCCGGTAAAAACATGAAAGAGATTGCGGTATGGCTTTATGATGAGCGGATCGAAAGACCCTCGCAATACCATAAAACAGGACAGATTTACTGCCCGCAGGACGGTGAGCTGCTCCAGTGGCCCAAGGCTACCGTAAAGATGATTCTGACAAATCCTGTATATATGGGATGTCTTGTGCAGGGCAGCACCTGTGGAAAAGATTATATGATGCGCGACCGCCATGATATAGACTCGGAAGACTGGTCGGTAAAAGATCATACCCATGAGCCCCTTGTCAGCGAGGATGTTTTCTTTCAGGCAGCGTCCAGATTTGAAAAATCTTCCGTTTACTGTAATAAAAACGGCTTTTCCAAAACGGTTCCGGTGGATGAGGACATCTTTAGGGGGATACTTTACTGCGGGGACTGCGGGGCAAAAATGAAACGGGTAACACAGGTAAAGACCTTCAGTTCAAAGGACAGGGTAAGAATATACAGCTATAACTGCCCTCAGGCGAACAGGATTGACGGGCAGCGTTGTGTGACAAAGAGCATTACGCTGTCAGCATTGACCGGGCTTGTCAGAGAGGCAGTCCGCCAGGAATTTTCCCTGTCGGCCATGCGTCTGAAAGACCTGACAGAAGTGAGCAACAGAGAAGCGGAAACGGCAAAAAAGGAATGCAACAGCCAACTGGCCGCTCTTGACAGAAAGATAGAAGAACTGACAAAGAGCGGGAGCGAGCGGTATCTTAAGTATCGAAAGGGCGAGCTCAGCGAAGGTGTGTTTCTTAAGGAAAAGGAGGAACTTGGCCAAAGAAGGGCATTATTGCAAAAGCAGCGGCTGGATGCTACGGAAAGGCTGCGGACAATAGAAGTACAGACTGCCGAAAAAAACCATTTTCTCAGAGCATTAGCCAGGGGAAGGGGGAAAGCGGAGCTGACGGCGGAAGTGCTGGAAACGCTCATCCATAGGATAGAAGTATATCCGGATCACCGCATAAAAGTTATTTTTGCTTTTAAGAGAAGTGATTTCACAGGAGGACTTCAGGGATGAAAAGATGTCAGATTGCAATTTACATCCGGCTGTCAAAGGAAGACGAGAAATGCAAAATGGGAGAAGAGCACTCCATGGAAAGCAACAGTGTCACGATGCAGCGTCTTCTTTTACGGAGATATGCAGCGGAAAACTTTTCGGATTATGATTTGCTGGAGTTTTCTGATGACGGCTATACGGGAACAAACTTTGACCGGCCAGGGATGCAGGCCATGCTTGAAATGGTAAAGGAATTAAGGATAGACTGCATTATTGTTAAAGACTTTTCGAGATTTGCCAGGGACTATATTGAGCTTGGAACCTATCTGGAACAGATATTTCCGTTCATGGGTGTGCGCTTTATCTCTGTAAACGATGGCTATGACAGCCGGGAGTGTCACGGCGGATTGGCGGATGTTGACGTCAATTTTAAAAATCTGCTGTATGATCTATACAGTAAGGACTTATCGCAGAAAGTACGTTCATCCCTTGCCGTAAGAAAAGAGCAGGGGCAGTATGTCAGTGGGAACAGCCCTTTTGGGTATGAAAAGGATCCGGCAGACCGTCACAGACTGCTGATCGAAGAAGATGAGGCGGAGATTGTGCGGAGAATCTTTTCCCTGACAGTGAAGGGCTATACATCTTCTCAGATTGCGCAGCTGTTCAATCAAACAGGGGTAAAGACGCCGATTGAGTTCAAGATCGAAAAAGGAAAGACCAGCCGTGTTCCCAAGGGCGGAAGGTTCCTGTGGAGCAGCTCCGGGATATGCCAGATCCTGCGAAATGAGGTCTACATTGGCAATATTGTGCAGAAAAAGACCACAAAGGAATTTGTGGGCGGAAAAAATCGTTTAAATTCCCGTGAGGACTGGCTGATTACATATGGGCATCATGAGCCGGTCATAGACAGGAAAACCTTTGATCAGGTGCAGGAGGGACGAGGAAAGAAAAGAAAGCCTGCGCAGAAGAGACGGCATCCCCTGACTGGCAAGCTGGTCTGTGGCTGTTGTAAAAAGAATCTGCATTACTGTACAGGACGGAATCCATATTTTAGCTGCCAAAATCGTTATTCCAATATGCTGGAAAACTGTGTCCGCAAGGTGAATGGGATGTTTATGGAGCAGTATGTGCTGTTTATGCTGACAGAGAGACTTTCAGCGGACGCAGAACTTGAAAAGCTGTGCAGGGAATCCGCCGACCGGCTGGAGACAGAGATAAAAGAATTAAGGCATAAACGGCAGGAAATGTTATTCAAGGCGGAAAAGCTGCGGAACATGAGACTGGAGGAATATCAAAATTTCCGATTGGGAAAGGCCGATGTGTTTCAGGGGGTAAGTGAAACCGCAAAATCGGCGGAGGCAGAACTGAAAAATCTGGACGACAATATTGAGCGGTTGGAAGGAGAATATGCCGAATTGATAAATGAAAGGGATCTTCGGAGTGCCGGGAGCCGGCTTGCTGTTCTCACGGAAGAGATGATAGACCAATATATCGAAAGGATAGAGGTGTATGATGAGCAGAACATTGAGATATTTTGGAAAGAGAAAGGAAACAAGGGGGCGGCTTGTTAGAAGTGTGGGATGAGATTTTGCATTAATTGAACGTATTTGGTATGGATTTATGGCAATTAGTTGACAGCAGGCTTTGATTTTTTGAAAATAAGCAGTAAAAAGCCAGAAAAAAATGAAAAAATTAGTTGGAGATACTTGACAGAAGAGGGGGTGGATTATACTTCTCCGGTTTTCCGCAATGAGGACGGTAGTACCAGGATACTGGAGATATGGGATCAGACCATCCAGGACGGACCTTCTCCTCAGGAGTTTAACTTTGGCACGATCTATACCAGAGAGCAGATCAATGAGGCGCTGCAGGCGGAGGACCCATACAGCGTGGTTCCCAGCCGGGATGAGCTGGGGCACGGCAGCGCGCTGGCGGGGGTGGCGGCGGGCAGCAGTCTGGGCAACGGCACCATGTATCTGGGGGCGGCTCCCCAGGCCGATATCCTGGTGGTGAAACTGAAACAGTGCAAGCCTTATCTGCGGCAGTATTTCTTTCTGCCGGAGGATGTTCCGGCATACACGGAAGCGGATATCATGCTGGCAATCAAATATGCCGATTCCTTTGCGGAGACGTTTAAGAGGCCGGTGGTGATATGTCTGGGGGTGGGGACCAATATGGGCGACCACAACGGGAACAGTTTTCTGTCCAGATATTTAAGCTGTATGGGCGGCTACCGCAGTCGTGTCATGGTGGTGGCGGGAGGCAACGAGGGAAATGCGGCGCATCATTTCTATGGGCAGATTCCCACGGATCTGGGCAGAGTGGACAGTTACAGAGATGTGGAGGTACGGGTGGCAGAAGGGGTAAACGGCTTTATCATGGAATTTTGGGGCAGTGTGCCGGATCTGTTCAACGTGGCCATACGGTCTCCGGGAGGTGAGACGATTCCGCCCATCCGTCTGGGGGTGGAGGGGGAAAGCACTCACCGCTTTATCTATGAGCGGACGGTCATCACGATACAGAGCGTGCTGGTGGAGGCCAACACCGGGGAACAGCTGGTACTGTTTCGGGTGTATCAGCCCACTGCGGGAATCTGGAATTTCCGGGTATCGGCGGCGGGGCAGCTGTACAACGGCAGTTTTCATCTGTGGCTGCCCATCACGGATTTTATCACGGCGGAGTGTTACTTCCTGAGCCCGGACCCTTACACCACGCTCACCGAGCCTTCCATGGCCGATCGGGTGATCTGTGTTTCCACTTATAATGACGCCAACAACAGCTTTTTCCTGGAATCCGGCAGAGGCTTTGCCCGGATGGGACAGATCTGCCCGGATATTGCCGCTCCCGGCGTGAATATCTCTACTATTTATGGGCGGCGCACTGGCAGCAGCCTGGCGGCCGCGCTGACGGCGGGAGCTGCGGCGCAGTTCATGCAGTGGGCCGTGGTGGAGGGAAACAGTCTGCTGGCGGAGACGGAGGAGGTGCGCAATTATTTTATTCAGGGTGCGGTGCGAACTGCGGAGATCAGTTATCCCTCCAGAGAATGGGGGGAGAGTGGTATTATAGTGTCAAGTTAGAGGAAATCCCGAAAAAGCAAGGGCTATCGCTGTTTTTGTGAGGTATAAAACTGCCGTGAAAACGGCCAAACGGGGTGCAAATGATTGATTTCTATCCCTGTGATTGAGAAGCAGGCGACTTGACACTAAAATACCATTCCCCTGTCTAACGGCTAAGTTTCTGGTTTTTCTATTTCATTTGCTGTCATCCAAAATGATATGTATTCCTTAAAATCGTTGCGCGGCAATCTCAGGGCTGTGTTATAATGAATTTGTTTCACAGCAATACTGACAGGAGAGGAACGAACCGTATGAACCACTATATTCTGATCTGGTCTGTGTGTACCTATGTGGAAAGCCGTGTGCGGGAGGAGATCCCCATGGAGGAACTTGAGCGTCAGACCGGTTTTTCCCTGGCCCATATCCGGGATGTGTTCCGAAATTGCACCGGAAAGCCGCTGTCCCGGTATGTGCAGGAGCGCAGGATTGCCAATGCCGCCCGGGAGCTTTTGGACACGGACAGAACAATCCTGGACATCGCCGTACAATACGGATTCTCGGGCAGAACCGTATTCTCCCGGGCCTTCAAACGGCATACCGGCTACACGCCCTGCCAGTTTCGCGCCGAAGCTCCTGCGCTTGCCCGGGTGCGGCTCTGCGCGGGGGTATACGGCGTGGCGTTTCCCAAGAGACAGGATGATGGAAACGACAGCTACGCTAATGAGATGGACTAATCGAGAGAAGATAATTGAGGAGACAAAATGGAAAAACGAGACAATGCAATCCTATACGGTGTTCCCAAAGTAGCCTATGGACAGGACGGGTGTACGCCCCTCCCCATGTGCATCCACTCCTGCGCAAAGTACCTGGGGCTGTGCGTTGACTACGCCCGGGCCATGACCGAGAGCGGTGCGGCTTTCCGGTTTGTATGGAACACCGCCTGTTGGGACGGCGGCAATGTGGACGCCATCTTTACTTTTGACGATCCTGTAAAGGTATTTTACTGCGGCATGCGGGCCATGGAGCGGGAACTTAAGTTCATGGCCCGCACGCCGGAGACCAAAAAGGAAGATTTTACGGACTTCATCCGCAGGGAGATCGATGCAGGGAACCCGGTCATCGCTCTGGGCATCATAGGCCCGCCGGAGGCATGCGTTATAACCGGCTACAGGGACGGCGGCAATGTGCTGATGGGCTGGAATGTATTTCAGGAATATCTGGAATACCAGGCATGCGTCCGGTTCGAGAAAAACGGATATTTTATCGCTGAGGATTGGTGGGAGAATCCCGACACAACCGCTCTGATCGCCACCGGCACGGGCAGCCTTCCTCCTCTCACTCCCATAGAGGTGCTCCGGAATGCGGCGGAGGCTCTGAGGGGGCGCATGTGCGGAACCTATGCCAAGGGCATACTGGCCTATGACGCCTGGAGGAACGCCTTGCTGTGTGACAGGGACTTTCCGGCCGATGCCGTCTTTTCTCTGCTGGTGGAGCGTATGATGTGCCACGGCGATGCCATGGACAGCCTTTCCGATGGGCGATGTTATGCGGCAAAGTATTTGCGCAGGCTGGCAGAGCAGCACCCTGCGATGGCCCCCGGTCTGAATGCCGCCGCAGGGGAGCTGGATGGGATACCGGCAATCATCTGGAGAGATATGATTCCCGTTCTGGGCGGCTGGGAGCGGGGCGAGGAGCAGACACGCCGGCTGGCCAGGGCGGAAAACCGCCGTCTGCTTGCCAGACAGATTGAGCGGATGAAGGTTCACGATGAACGGGCGTATGGCTATATCTGTGAATTATTGGACGATCATTTATAGCCTGTTCTTTTCGCCGTACTGAATTGATGGAAAGGGGATGTGGGGAAATACTATCTGCAATCGGGAAGTCTGTTTCAGGTTGTCCCCAATGTACCCTGGAGTAAATGGTTCGGAACAGTTATAATTACTCTGTCGGAGATGGGGCCGGGAGAGAACATGCGGATCTTAAATGGGAGGTTATATGATATGAAAAGAATCTTAGAACATCAGGTACCGTTTCCGGTGGATGCGGAATCGGACAACTTCACTGCGGCACTTGCGTCCGCATTGGTCATTGCGCGCGGATATACGGAAGAAACGCCATATTGGTGTGGGCCGAACCGCCGTTATTGCATCCATTGCAGTCCCTGCGGCGATAACCTGCCGGAACGCCACCAGACGTCTATCTACCACTGTCTTCTGACGGCATCCACACTGGCATTTGGTTTTGATTATCCGTGGGATGACAGTATGGATTCGCATAGCCTGCCGGGATTTCAAAACGGCTGGCGCTGGGACGACGATTTTGTCAATGCACTGGCACGGTTTGCGGGATTTTCCTATCTGCGTTTTGACGGTACCAGCGCACAGGAAGAGGTGCTTTCCACTATGAAAAGCTCTTTAGATAACGGTTTACCGACCTTGCTGCGGTTAGAAAACGAAATGGCATGGATTCTCGCAGTGGGCTATGACGCAGATACCGTATTTGGCTTGGACTCACAGTTTCATGAACTACCTGATAACTGGCATTCCATGCTGCGTGATGCCATTGTCATCACTGATAACACTGAGCCTGGCATGTCCTACAAAGAACTTCTGGAGCGCATCGTATCTGCCCTGTCTTATGACGAGCATACGGCGCTTGAAAGCGTGATCATGGATGTGCTCGACCATGTGACGGCGGAAAATGCCATGGACACTGCCGGCATGATGTGCGGCATCGTCAGTGTGCCGATTGAAGCAAGATGGCACGCCGGGGAAGCATTTGCCGGAGCAGATAACCTGTTATGCAATATTTGTACAAATAAAGATATTCACAGTCGGCTTAGTGAAGTCTTTTCCGCACGGTATATCATGGAGGGAAATGATGAAACACATGGTATCGGATGGAAGATATGGAGCGCACTGGGTGTTGGCCCTGAGACCGGATATGATATCACAGAGCAGTCAGCAGCTCTGATTATGCAAAAGGAAACACAGGAAACACTGAAACGCCTGTATGCGAAGATATTTGAAAATGACCGCGCCGTATGTGCCGAAATTCAGGCTTGCATTGAAGAATTATAAGAATATTCCCCCGGCCTTTTTTTACAGGTACCGGGACAGGCGTTGGACATACGGAACTGTCAGTTGCTGCAGTACCTGAAAAGAAAACGATAAACAAGTCATAGTCTTTTATGAGCAAAAGACCGTGGCTTGTTTTATTTTTTGCGTAATATATTTTCTGACAACGCTTGAGGCCATGAAGAGAGTAAATACAGCCCTCGCGGCCAGCGGTCATTTCCATTTCCACGATTGCTCTACAGAAAATATTGACGGAAGAGTATTATCCCACCACAACCCGGTCCCGCCGGATGTGCCTGACAGGAGGGAGCGCAGGGGCAGGCCCAAGCAAAAGGCAATGAGGCCGTCATAGGACAATCTGCCGGATAAATACAATAAATATGGGACAGCACAAAACGGTGGAAAGAGCAGAGCAGTGTGCGGTCCTTGATCAGATCAGGCATATCAGGAAAGGGGGATGCTGCCTTGGAGCTGACGAAGGAAACCCTTATAAAAATGGCGGAGGTGGATATTAGGACCGTGGATATTTCTGAACTCACCGACCTGCGGGATATAGAGATTGACACTTCACAGCCAGTGGAGAAAAAGCTGGCCGCTTTTGCCAGACAGACAAAGAATGTCTATGTGAACCGGATCGGGGATTATGTGGTGAAAGTCCGGTTCCAGGAGAGCGGAGCCACGATAGATGACAAGATGGCGGAGTATCTGCGGAGAATGTCGGAAATATACCTATAGAACATTTTTCATAAAGCATTCATAAGCATTTGTTGCTCTGATGGCAGGACAAATCAGTGGAACTCCTGACTTTGGGTTTTGAAAGCCATCAGGTTTTCGTTGACATGAGAATATAAGTCAGGAGTGATACCATGAAAGAAGTAAAGGGACAAAGACATTTCTATGCGGCCATGTATCTCCGCCTTTCCAGGGAGGACAGTGATGTAGGAACCACCGCTGGTCCTGAAAACGCCGGGGGAAAAGCCGGCATATTCAGAGCCGAGAGCAACAGCATTGGCAGTCAACGGGAGCTGATCCGCTCTTTTATCAGGGAACAGGCGGATATCGAACTCTTTGACTGTTATGCGGATGACAATTATTCCGGCAGCAATTTCAACAGACCAGAATTTAGAAGGATGATGGGCGATATCGAGGCGGGCAGGGTGAACTGCGTCATTGTGAAAGACCTGTCCCGTTTCGGGCGGGATTATATCGAGACAGGAAGGTATCTGGACCGGATATTTCCGGCTCTTGGGGTGCGTTTTATCGCTCTTACCGACCACTACGACAGCTTAGCGGCGGACGCCGGGGAGCGGAACATTGTGCTGCCGGTTAAAAATTTTATAAACGACAGCTATTGCCGGGATATTTCCACTAAGGTCAAGAGCCAGCTTGCAGTCAAGCGTGGGAACGGGGAATGCCTGGCTGCTTTCGCCGTATATGGCTACCGGAAATCGCCGGCGGATAGAAACAGGCTGCTGGTGGACGACTACGCTGCCGGGATCGTACGGAGAATTTTTGCCTGGAAGATTGAGGGGATGGCGGTCGCCGCCATCGCGGAGAAACTAAATGCCCTTTACATCCTGTCCCCGAGGGAATATAAGAAATCCCTGGGGCTTAACTACCGGGGCGGTTTTTCGGGGGGAAACAGCTCTAAGTGGAGCGATACGGCGGTCAAACGGATTTTGACCAACGAGACTTACCTGGGACATCTGGTACAGGGAAAGACAGAGCGGATCAATTACAAGATAAAGAAATGCGTGGAAAAACCCAGAGAGGAATGGGTTCGGGTGGAAAACACCCATGAGGCCATTATCTCCGCGGACGATTTTGCCATTGTGCAGAATCTCCTTACATCGGACGGGCGCATCAGCCCGGCGGGGAAAGAGTTAAGCCCGTTCGTGGGGCTGCTGTTCTGCGGGGACTGCAAAGAGCAGATGGTAAGGCGTGTCAACCGCTATAAGGGGACAGAAAAGATATATTATATATGCTCCACAAAGAACCGTGGGGAGGGATGCAGCCGTCACAGCATCCAGGAGACAGCGCTGAGGGAACTGGCTGAAACTGCCATCCGCCGGTATGCCAATGACTTTCTGGAACAAGGGCGGCTGTACTCACAGGCAAAGGAATGTGAGGCGAACTTGCAGGCAGTCATCCATTATAATAGAGAAATTGCCCGTCTGAAACAGGAACAGGATAAATACTACAGTCTGTGTGCGGGACTGTATGAGGATCTGCGTACAGGCGTTGTCACGAAGGAGGAATTTGAGCGGCTTCACGGCGAATTCCAGAGAAAGGCAGATACACTGTCAGCGGCGGAGGAAAGCCAGGAGCGGCTGGTACGGGAACTGTTTAAATCCGGCGTACTCAGTGCGGGACGGCTGCAATCCTTTAAAAATTCTCTGGAGTTAAAGGAAATTGACCGCCATACCCTTGCCAGCCTTGTGAAAAGGATCTGGGTCTATGAGGGAAAGCGGGTAGAAATCGAATTTTACTTTACCGATCAGTACCGGGCCATGGCGGATTTTAACGAAAAGACAGCCTCCGATCCCTCCTTGATATACCTCCATGCGGAGAATGCAGTGAAAAATGCACCCGCCGGAATGGAAAGGAGGGCGTGATATGGGGAGAACATCAAAGCGCGCCCATGCCCCCGGCAGCGCCGTAGCTGCAGCCCAGGGAACAGGCCAGGAAAAACAACGGGGAACCAGGCTGTATAAGGCGGGCATCTATGCCAGACTGTCCTCAGATCAGGATATGAAAAAGAACGAATCCGCAGAAGTGCAGATCGAGATTGCGGAGAAATATGTGGAGGACTGGAACCGGCGGCACAGAGATAAGATAGAAGTCGTTGGCCGTTATACCGACCTGGGGAAAACAGGGACGAATTTCGACCGTGACGCCTTTAAACAACTGATGCAGGATGTGCGGCTGGGAGACATTAACTGTGTGATCGTAAAGGATCTGTCCAGATTTGGCAGGAACTACCTGGAGGCAGGAAATTACATAGAGAAGATCTTCCCGTTTTTGGGCGTCCGGTTCATTGCGGTTGCGGACGGGTACGACACCGGCGCAGACGGCAGTAACACAGGGCAGATGGCATCCGAGATAAAAAATCTGGTAAACGACATGTACGCCAAAGATTTTTCCGCCAAGGCAAAGCTGTCCCTGAAACAGCGCCGGGAGGAGGGCTCCTATGTGGGAGGCTTACCGCCCTACGGCTACGAGGCATATCAGGAGGGACGGATCAGGAGGCTCCGTCCCGATAGGAACACGGCAGAAATCGTCCGTGTAATTTATGAGCTGTTTGTGGAGACGGAAAATTGTCAAGCCGTGGCGGATTGGCTGAATAAAAGAAGAATCAATCCGCCGTCCGCATATAGGAAAAGCGGGGAGGTTTACTGTCCGCCGGGAACAGAGTACAGAGGCTGGAGCAGGGGAGCCGTGGAACGAATCGTGAAAAGCGAGACCTATATCGGTGCCTTGGTACAGGGCAAAACTTCCCTTACCGCAAGAAAGGAAGAAAACCGTATCCGCAAGCCGGAAGAGGAATGGGTAAAAAGAGAGAACACCCATGAGCCGTTGATCGACCTGAAATTATACAAACAAGCTCGCAATATCTGTTGCAAAATCCAGGAACGCACGAACAGCCACGGGCATCCCACGCAAGGCTGTCCTATCGAAGAAAATATATTTGACAAGGTGCTTTACTGCGGTGTTTGCGGCAGGAAGATGACCAGAAACAGCCAGGTTCAAGAATATGTGGACGGCAGGCGGGAACGCAGGGAGGGGTATTTTTGCCTGAACAGTATCGGCGCCAAAAGAGAGCACGGTACGGTTACAAACAGAATTTCCCAGACCGAGCTGACGGATATTCTGTCTGTCCTGTTTCAGACAGAGTTTGCCACCTGGTTAAAAAAGCAAAAAGATTATGTGGAGCAGGGGCAGGCTCTGGTGCGGCAGAAACAACAGGAACTGGAGCAGAAACTGCGGCAGGCGGACAGGCAGCTTTTGACGCTTTCAGAGGAAGAGGGCAAGAAATACATGGCATACCGCACAGGAAAGCTAGCCCAGGAGGAATATGTTCGCTACCGGCTCTGGAAAGACGAGCGACTGATGGAATTAGAAAAGCAGAAAAGCCAGTATCAGGAGACGGCAAAGAATCTGAAACAGAAAGGGGAAACATACTTAAAGGCAGTGCGCTCCCTCGTCAAGCTGAAAACCCATAAAAAACTGACCAAAGATCTGGTGGAGGCATTGATCGAGAAAATATATGTCTATCCGGGCAAACGGGTAGAGATCGTGTTCACTTACGGCGATATCTGGACAGAGGGGGTGAAGTGACATGAGTGAAAAGCAGAGAACAGCCATTTACCTGCGGATATCCCAGGAGGATACCCAGCCGGAAATGAGGAAAAGGGGACGGGAAGAGAGCAACAGCATCGGCAGTCAGAGAAAATATTTGCTGGAATACATAGGCTGTGACCCCCGGCTGGCAGACAGTGAAGTAATTGAATTTTGCGACGATGGCTTTACCGGAACCAACATGGAGCGGCCCGGGATGCAGGAATTGCTAAAACAGGTCAGGCAGAATCGGATCGGCTGCATCCTAGTAAAAGATATGTCCCGCTTTTCCAGAGACTATATAGAGATGGGAACTTATCTGAGCCAGATATTTCCCTTTATGGGAGTGGACTTCATAGCGATCAATGACGGCTATGACAGCAGGGAGCATGACGGCGCATCAATTACTCTGGACACAGCGTTTCAAACCCTACTCTATGACCTGTACAGCAAGGACGTATCTGTCAAAGTAAAGGCATCCTTTGACAGTAAATGCGCAGGCGGGGAATATGTGTTTGGACAGGTTCCCATGGGATATGAAAAAAGCAAGGAAGTAAAAAATACAGTGATTGTCAATGAAAGAGAGGCAGAGATCGTCCGCTATATCTTTTCTCTGGCGGCAGAGGGTATGAGCACTGCACAGATCGTAAAGAGACTTCACGCAGAGCAGATTCCCACAGCGAGCCAGCTGCGTTACCCTGATAAAAAGCCCCCAAAGGAAAAACACACTTGGAGTATGAATGCTGTTCGTGGAATTTTGGACAATCGTTTTTACCTTGGGGAAATGGCCTATGGAAAGACCATCAGCAAGTCCGTTGGCAGCAAGGGCAGAATTGCGGTTCCCAAAAGTGAGTGGAAAGTAATTGAAAACCACCATGAGCCATTGGTGACACCGGAGTTGTTTGCCTGTGCCGCAAAGAAGGCTCTGGGTTACTCCACGAAAAGAAAGAGGGAAAAGCATCCGCTGACAGGGAAAATATATTGCGGTGGGTGCGGATACGCTTTGAAGTATAAGCCCAAAAGAGAAAAATTTCCACGGCATTTCTGGTGTAGTCAACATGCCATTTTGCAGATACCAGAGTGCTGTACCTATATCAATGCATCCATACTGGAGGAAATAGTACTCACGCTATTAAATAAAGAACTGCTGCGCAGGGGCGATCTGTTAAGGCAGAGAGGGAATCTGGAACAGTTTCAGAAACAGGTTCTGGAGGGACTTGCCAGAAAAGCCAGGCAGTACAGGAAACAATACCACGATATGCAGAATGAAAAGGATTCCCTGTACGAAAACTATGCGGATGGCCAGATGGATGCCCAAGAATACCGTAGCAGGGCCGATCAGTTGGATGGTCAGATGGAGGAACTGGCGGGTAAGATAAAAGCAGTAGAGACGAAACATGACAGGGTGGAGGAAGAGACGGGGAAAGATATTCAGGATATGAAACAGATCATACGCTATTCGCATTTGGAGGAGTTGACGCAGGAGGTGGTGGATGTTTTTATTAAAAAGGTGACGGTATATAAGGGGAAACGGGTGGAGATTGAGTGGAATTTTTCGGAGTGAGAATGGGGAGCTTATGAGACTCCCCATTTAAAAAACTATTCAATACGTAAATTTTTGATGACTAGATTTGCTTTTTCTGTAACGTTTTTTCTATGTACTACAAATTTGATTTGTGGTACATCTTGCCAATAGGAAATGTGATTGCAAAATTGCCCCAAAGGTATTTTAATTGATTTTTCATCCTCATTTATGTAAATTTCATATGGAATATCTATATCATTAAGGCGAAGTTCGACATCAATTAAATGAATACCTGCATCGGCATATGCCTCAAAGCAAATATTTTTTCTATTTATATAATAGCTTGTAAAGTTACGAATACCATTAAAAACTACGATATCACATAACTTACTATTTGTTTGAGAAAAGTCTATTTGTGCAAAAATAGTATTTGCCGAAGAATTTTTTTTGATGATTTTACAACCATCGTTTTCGGAATCGTCTATACAATAACTTCTGGAAAAAGACATATCTATATGGCGTTGGTTTTCCATTACTGATTGTAGGAAATTGTCACGTGCCATTTCCCAATTTGTTGGAGAAGGTGAGATATTGAATTTGTTCTTTAAAACATCTAATAATTCGTTAAAGGATGCTTTTGTCATTGAATCACAATTTCCTAATTTAATTCCTATTTTGGTATTCCCGACAACACCTTTTACGTCTGGAAAATCCAGCCCATTCAGTAAAAAATTAAGGCTGTCTGAACGCTTAAGCCATACGGCACCCATCTCATTAAGACAAACAGGACTTGAATAGTAGTTATCAGAAAGAAAGAAGATAACGTATAGTTCTTCAGTAGATAAATAATTATTTAGATAGTCATAAATATCATTCATGATAGAAATTTTGGTTTCGGGAACGGAAGTACATAAAATATCCTTTTCGGTTAAACCAATTTTATACATAAAATTAACAAATGAAGTGACTGCACTTAGATCATTGCTGGAATGACTTAAAAAAGTTTACAACTCATAGTTTCAACCTCCGTAAAAGATATCTTAATAATAGCATATTTTATATAATTATGCTACATGTTTTTTGCTATTTTTCCATAATTAAAGATATCCGAAAAAAATATGAAAAAGTTTTTGCTCAGGGACGTTAGGAAAATACTTGGGAAGAATAAATATACACATAAAATGAAACAAGAAAATAAAAGCATCCAGAGACAACTTAAGCATAAAAGTTAAAGGAAACATTCAAGGGGGGGTGCCCCTGCCTTTAGAATTTTGATATTGAACATAAACAGTATCTGAAAAACTATAGAAAAGGAATAACTTGGCATTAATTGCCCATCAATTTTTTCTTAACTTGGCACTAACTTACCATACTCCCAACGAATTTTGCGCTTTCCCAGACTTTCCCCCTGAAAAAACCTCAAAAAGCTCGTGACACTAACTTGACATACTCGGGGTATGGTAGGTTGAATCTGCGGAGGGTGTTTGACGTGCTGGCGGGGGTGGTTGGCGGGTGAGGCGATCTATTTGAAAGAGAATGGCACGATATATTACCCATTTAATTGAATAAAAACCGAATACTTTAAATGCATATTGTATCCATTGATTTGTTTGTCATATCAAATATGTAATTAAAATCAACATCTGATTATGAGAAGTGTATAATTAGATGTTGATTTTTTAGATAAATCAAACTATAGAAAAGGATGATCTGTGGGTTTTGATACAATCAGTGTATATAGATTTTTTAACCTCCACCTGTTTGGGCATGAACAACACAAAGGTTATTACATGGTCATTTATCCGGTTATGGGCTTTAATTTAGAAAGATTCGGATTAACTCCAATGATAACCATTTTATGAACATAAATTTTATGCAATATAAAACAACATAGATACATTATAAAAATGTTGAAAAATACAACCTGGTGATATATTATTAAATAAGATGTGTAAGAGAGGGGAAATAACAAATGAAAACCAAGCCAATAAGCACCAAACTAAGAAAACTGCTGGTCACTCTGCTGACAGCGGCATTGCTGTTGTCGGATCACACGATCCTGTACGCTGCCGAGGCGGGCGCTGCTGAGGCCGCCATTGCAGACGATACACAGCAGACTGGGACGGAAGAAAACGCAGGCACTGTCTCTGGCGGAGATGTGGGAGATAACACAACCGTTGGAAAGGGAGAAAAGCCTGCTGAAAATACAGGAAATACTATAGATTCTGACGACAAACCGGATAGTCCGGAAGACACTTCCGAAACCGTCTCCGGGGGAGATGCCGGAACGGTCTCCGGCGGAGACGCGATGAAACCCGGCCGTCTGCCGGAGGCCTTCTATGAGGAGGAGATACCGAAATCCTATGGTACGCTGGTCTCTTACGACCAATACAGCCGCACCTACCACGTGGACGGGAATCGCTATGTGACCGTGGTGGGCAACGACGGAGCCACCTACATAGACGATGACGGCAGTCTGCGGCCTGTGGACAACACATTGGAAAAAGATACCACCGCAGTCTTTGGTCTGCTCGGCGGGGAAGAAACCAGCTACATAAACAGGGCCAATGATTACACGGTAGTCCTGCCGGAAAACCTTGACAGGGAGCAGGGAAAAGGCATCACCATTGCCAACGAGGAGGCCGTGATCACCCTGTACCCGGCGGAGGGCGATTTTACGGGCGGGCTGGCAAAAGACAACGCCGTCCGCTACAGCGAAGTGTTCCCCGGCGTGGACTATCAGTACACCGTGCTGGGAAACAGCGTAAAAGAAGATATCATCCTGCTGGAGAGGGGAGAGAGGAACAGCTTTTCCTATCTGATCGATCCCTGCGGTCTGGCGGGAGAAATCCGCAGCAACACCCTGTACCTGTATGAGCCGGGGACAGATCCGGAGAAGGCCGTCTTTGTGGTGGAGGCTCCGGAGATGATGGACAGCGCCGAGGAGATTAGTTTTGGCGTCAGCATGTCCATGGAGGAGCAGGGAGATCTGCTGCTGGTGACGGTGACGGCGGATGAAGAGTGGCTCTCCGCGCCGGAGAGAGTGTATCCCGTGCGCATAGACCCCACGGCCATCCAGGTGACCGGCAGCGCCATCCGCATGACCTGCGCGGAGGAGGGAAGTCCCAATACCATAATCGGCGACAATCAGTACCCCTTTGTGGGCTATGACGACGGTGTCACCTCCGGCACCTATGCGGGATTTGGCAGCCGCCACCTTAACTGCAGAACCTACTTTGCCATAGACTATGACTTCAATTCCCTGTTGTCCGAGGCGGAAATCGTGTCGGCCACGTTCCAGGTGACACAAAAGACAAGATGGAGCAAGGGCAAGAGCGAATTCGGTATTTACGGCGTGGAAGAACCCTGGGAGGTGAGGAGCCTTACCTGGAACAACCAGGTGAACTATACCCACCGTTTTCTGGATGCCCAGTATGCCAGCGCCGTCAGAGGAGAGGCGGTCTCCTATGACGTGACAGAGGAAGTCAGTGCCTGGATCAACGGCATGGAAGAAAACCACGGTTTTGTCATGAAAGCCCAGGTGGAGGCGCCCAATAAGGAGCAGGCTGCGGCGGGGGTCAAGATGCAGTGCGAGGTGCTGTATAACGGCGCCTCCGCCAAGTACGCCCCCAAACTGATCCTGTCCTGGACCGGGGAATTGACGGATCTGGATTCCCTGAGCCTGGACGATACCACCATCGACATTTACCCCGTGGTGGAGAGGAAAGGGGATAAATCCACCAACACACTGGGCGTTGTGGCCCATGGCCAGGCCAAAGCCGGAAGTATCGTACACTATCAGCTTATCAATGGCAGCACCGGGGAAGTGGAGGCCCAGACCAGTCTGATCTATCCCGACTCCGAACTCTATGCAGGGGCCTTCCCCACGGCCGTTGCCTATAACAGACGCTTATCCAACTGGCAGAGCGAGGTATTCTCGAACCTGACACCGGGCCAGATCTACTATATTACCGCCTATGCCGAGGGCCTGGTGACTGATCCGCTGCTCCCCGGCTCAGAGGGCGTGATGGGCGTGGGAGCCACGGTGACCAGCGATACGTTCCTGATTTATGAGGAGGGCGCATTTGATCTGATCCCCCGCATTGCCCTGCACTACGGGGTGGATGTGAATACCATCATGGCGGATATGCAGATGCAGGACGCCCTGACTGTGGAGGGGAACCGGCTCTTTATCCGCAACCCTCAGAATACAACACCCTATGAGGCGGGAGAACTGTCCGACTACTGGAGAGCCGTGCTGGACGGGCTGCTCCTGGGCCGGGCGGAAAACTGCGTCTTTGGCTTTGAGCCGGTGAACCTGAACACCGGTAACTTTTACATGGAGCAGACGGATGCGGAGATCGCAGATATCGGGGGCAGCTTTGCCTTTGCCAGACAGTACAATTCCAAGGGTGCCGGTTACGCGGGCAGCCTGGGGTATGGGTGGAGTACGCCCTTTGATGAGCGGCTGGGAGAACTTTCCGACGGCACGGTTCTATGGCTTTCCGGCACCGGCAGCATTGTGGCCTTTCAAAAAACGGCGGAGGGGTATGCGGCTCCCGACGGCTACGACTATGCGCTGGCAGAAGAGGGCGACGGCTTTGTCCTGACAGACTTGGGCAGCCTTCAAAAGCACCTGTTCAACGCCTATGGGATGCTGACAGGGCTGGAAGATATCTATGGTAACAGAACCATTCTGTCCTACGACATGGACTACCGCCTGAGCGCCGTCACATCTCCCTCCGGAAAGAACTATCTCGTGACGCTGGATGAAAAAAACCGGATCACACAAATCAGTCTGCCGGACGGCAACCATATCGGCTATACCTATGACGGGGCGGGAAACCTGACCACTGTGACAGACGCAGCGGGAGACCGGCGCATCTATACCTATGACGCAGAGCACCGGATGACGGCGTGGCAGGACGAGAACGGCCACTGCGTGGTGACTAATGTCTATGACGCAGAAGGACGTGTCACAGAGCAGACCGACGCGGAGGGCGCAGTTATAACCCTCTCCTACGGCGAGGGCTGCACCACCGCCGTGGACGCCAACGGAAATACCACCGTCTATACCTACGACCATCAGTTCCGTACCACCCAGATCGCCTATCCCGACGGCACAACGGAAGGCCGCGCTTACAATGGGGAGGGGTATCTGTCCTCCGTGACGGACAGGCAGGGCGTAACCACCGCCTATACCTATGACGGCAACGGAAACCTGCTGACCCAGACCAGACAGGACGGCGCCGTGAGACGCTACGCCTACACCGGAGACGGGCAGATCGCCTCCGTGACGGAGTATGACGGCTGCGTGACTTCCTATACATACGATGAAAAACACCGCCTGTCCTCCGTTACGGACCCGGAGGGCGGCGTGACCCGCTATGCCTATGACGGACAGAACCGTCTGACCGAGGAAACAGACCCCAGAGGAGCCGTGACCTCCTATACCTACGACGGCGCCTGCGTCACATCCATGACAGACCCCGAGGGCGGCGTATGTAACTTTGCCTATGACGCCATGAACCGCCTGACCCGCACCGCCAATCCTCTGGGCGGGGTAACCACCCGGACCTACAACGCAAAAGGCTGGTGCGTGGGCGAGACGGACGCGGCCGGAAACACCACCGCCTATACCTTTGACCCGGCGGGAGCGGTGACGGCCATCACGGACAGGGAAGGACAGAAGAGCGTCTTTACCTATGACAAGATGAATCGGATGCTGCAGGGGACAGATCCATTGGGAAATACCCTCAGCTATACCTATGACGCCAACGGCAATCGGCTGACGGAGACCAATGCGGAGGGTTATGTGACCTCCTACACCTACGACGCCATGAACCGCCGGCAGAAAGTGACCGGACCGGAGGGCGGTGAGACTGCCTATACCTATGACCGTGGAGACCGGGTGGCCAGCGAGACCGACCGGCTTGGCCATACCAGCCTTTCCGCCTATGATGCCGTGACAGGAGGTCTCCTGACAGAGACAGACGAGCGGGGCCATGTGACCGCTTACGAAAACGATGTGTGCGGCAGAACCACAAAGATCACCTACCCGGATGGCAGTACAGTGTCCTATACCTATGACCTTCTGGGACGAGTGACCGGGGTGACAGACCCGCTTGGCACTACCACCAGACTTGCCTATGACCAAAACGGCAACCTGCTCCGGCTCTGGGATGACGAGAGCCGGGTATATACCTACGCATACGACAAGTTAAACCGTCTGGTAAAATCCACAGACCCCATGGGCGGCACAGTGCTGTATACCTATGACGCTCTGGGCAACCTGCTGTCCGTGACGGATGAACTGGGAAATACCACGGATTATGGCTATGACGCTTTAAGCCGTCTGGTGTCCGTGACAGACGCCCTGGGCGGAAACAGCGCCTATACCTATGACCGGGAGGATCGGGTACTTTCCATGGTTACACCCGAGGGCAGAGAGACCGCTTTCACCTATGACGCCATCGGACAGATGACGGAGGCCCGGGACGCCTCCGGGAACAGCAGTACCTACACTTACGACAAGATCAGCCGGATCACCTGTATAGCGGATACGGCAGGCCGCTTTATGGCCTATGCCTACGATGGAAACAGCAATATTTTAGAGACCGTGGACGCTCTGGGAAATGGCCACAGCTACCGGGTGGATGCGGAGGGCAACCTGCTGACGGACACCTACCCCAACGGGGAAAAAGACAGCTATACCTACCTGGCCACAGGGGAAGTGGCTACCTATACAGACCGATACGGCATACAGACCACGCTGAACTATGACTCCATGGGCAGGGTGGCAGAGGCCGCCGACACCGCCGGAAACCGGATGACCTACGCCTATGA
>ERZ777305.433-NODE-433-length-68857-cov-14.942574_pt1 | contig 68857 bp, 56 predicted proteins | sample MGYA00374965_ERZ777305 | MGnify/ENA primary metagenome ERZ777305 (study PRJEB29328, sample SAMD00013331) | mouse gut metagenome | study: EMG produced TPA metagenomics assembly of the Metagenome analysis of fecal microbiota from mouse which was promoted...
TCTTAGAGATATCTGCGGTGGCCTTATCCATAGCAGCATCCATATTTTCTTGTGACAAAGTTCCTGCGGCGACAGCGGCTTGCATACTTGCTGCTGCATCTTTTAATTTTGATTCTGCAAGCGTCTCATAAGAGTCAATAAGAGCATAATTCGTTGACGCAAGATATTCATTGGCTTCTGCATCAGATTCAATTTTTGATACGTTGTCAATGACATTGTTGATCGCTTGAATGCGCATATGATTAAGCCGTGCTATTGTAAGATTCTCCAAGGATTCCTTATCCAGCTTTAATGCGCCGTCTTCGTTGACCAGATAATCAAGCCAGTCGTCACCAAGAGTGATTACAGATTGTAAGGTGTCGATAGAAAGCACGCCTTCCTCGTTGTATTCGTCTATAGCATCAGAGAGTGTCTTGTATGCGTTTTGGATTGTGTCGATGGATTCTGAGATCTTGCCGAGGGTGGTTATGGTGTCATCTGCGGATTTTAGGGAGAAGATGTCAAACAATGAAATGGGGTTTTCAATGTTCGAAGTTGAACTTTGAACTTCTTTAATCTTAGCAACAAGTTTATCCCAAGATAGAAGAGTACCCTCTGGAACTTCTATCTGTTCTGCCGCAATATGCAGTTCTTCGAGTGTGAGTTCTCCAACTTTGTTATCAAAATCATCTTGGAGCTTTTCTTTGACATTGTTGATTAGTGGTTGGGTGTCATCAACTTTTGCTTGTAAATTAACGGAAATTGGATGTTCTGAACCAAAATATTCCTGAACCTTGGCAATAGCATCCAGTAATTCACCAGAATTTAAACTTCCAGAATATATATCGGCTAAAGCCTTTGATACATCTGAGTCATTGATATTGTTTATTGAGAATAAAATATTGCGTCTTAAATATTCACTAACTGCTTCCCAATCATTTTTGTCAATTCCTTCTGGTAAACTTGACCAATCAAAATTGAAAAGTGTGTCTTGTATTGCTTTTTGTAATCCACTATCTTCAATTTGATTATAAGAAAATTCAGTCTGTAGCCATGTATTCAAATATTGGTTAATAGATGATGTTTCAGCTTCAAACTGTTGTTCGGCATATTTTACATCGTCAGATGCCTTGTTAAATGCAGATACATAAGCATCTTTTATACCAGAAAGATTTGGTATATCGCCACCATCTTCTAATTCCAATTTATAGCCAATGATTTGACCCATGCTATCTTTTAAATTTACTTGTTTTGCAGTTATACCTAGTTTTTCAAGTAAATAAATATATTGTCCAAGTTTTAAAGCAACTGGATCATCATTCTCATCTTTTGCATTCCCATTAATATCAAAAGCAGTATAAATACCATAGTTTTCTATTTCTTCATATGCTTTTTGAATTTCGTCCCTTGTTTTTTGTGCCTCTTCTTTTTGTTCTTTTAAATCAGCAATATTATTAGAATAACCAGCAAACAAATCTGGCATCTGTTTCATGATTTCTTGATTTGCTAATACACGTTGTCTTTCGATTAAGTCATCTAATGAACCAACGATAGTATTTACATCACCAGATAAATCAAGAATAGCATTTCCATTTTCATCAAAATTCTTTGTTAATGAAGGATAAAGCGTAGACAACTGATTGCTCAACTCTAAAAATCTCTCATGTTTTTCGGTAGAAAGATTTTTATTTGAATTTGTAAGTAAATCTACTCCTTGTGCTAACTCAGCATACTCCTTAGATATTTCTTTTACTTGCGAAGAATTTGTTGAATATTTGTTGTTAATTTCATCAATTGCATTTTTCGCTTCTTCATAAGCTTCTTTTATTGCTTTAGCTGCTTTTTCTTGTTTGACTTTGTTTACTAATGCCGCACCACCACATAATGCTAATGCTGCTGTAATACCAGCAATAACAGGATGTGCCTGTGCAATAGTTAAAATACCAGTACCAAGCCCTTTTAGCGCAGTACCAGCACCTTTAATTTTTGCACCTATACTCGCTAATAAAGAAGCAGATTCTTTTTGGTTTGCTAAGGTAACACCAGCTTTGGTAGCAATTAAATTAGCTTCTGCCTGTGTTAAAATCGCCTGTTTTTGAGCAATAGTAAGCCCCTGTGTCGATAAAACCAATTCTGCTTGCTTTGCATTTAATTCTTTTAAAGCTGTTGCATATGCAGTTATATTTGTAGCATTTAATCTTAAATTGTTGAGTTCGTTTATTTTTCTTCCAGCAATATAAACATCTTCCAAATTCTGTCTAATTGTTTTGAATATCGTACTATTATGTGTTATACTTGTGGAGAGCATAACGTCCTCTTGTGGAGAGAGGATATTGGTTCCCTTGTGGAGAGGGAAATTTGTAAATATAGGAGATGTTTTATTTATGAAAGATAAAAAAACAATAACATTATCAATTATCATGCTGATTATAACATTTATAATAATATACACAATCAACAACTATTATGATTCTAAAAATAAAATAAATATATGCAAAGCCGAAAATTGTAATGAACCTTGTATAAGTTATAAAATTGGTCATGAAACATTTAATGGTTCATATTGTGAAAAACATACATGCTCAGAAACTGATTGTTATAATGGAATTGAATTTGGTCAATATGGCGATGGGAATTACTGTACATATCATAAGTCAAAAAACGACTATGAAGAGCAAAACAAAATTATCTTATCCGATTCTCAAATAGAAGAAATTAAAAAAGTTGTAGATGAATATTGTGAACTAATTATGTCAAAACATTCTAATATATTGGCAATTAATTTGATAAACAACACACCTGAAACTGGCACAATATACATCAAATATAGATGTAATGTAGTGAGAGAAGACTCAAATACTAATTTAGCAACAATATACATTTTAATGCAAGATGATGACACTTTTAGAGTTACCGAATTAGAATATGATAAGTAAGTTTAACTAAATCATATATGAAACCACTTCCTTTCTAAAAAACTTAATAGTTACAAGAGTAAAAATACTCTATAGATTGCACTAAAATTTTTAATGCGATCTATACAGCATTTTCTGTAAAAACGAATGTTCTGTCTATTATAATTTATAGATATATGGTAAAATTATCCTATCATAAACTACATAGGAGGGTTTGCTAATGCAATCAAATAAACAATGTATGAAAGATATAATAAAATATATATCCGAAAATACAAATGTGAAAATTGATGAAGACAGTAGGAATATCGTATTGTCAAAGATCGGATTATCAACCATAATTACAGAACTTTCAAAAGATGAAAAGTACCAAAAAAATGAAATTGTTTATAATTTATTGAAGTGTCATAAATATCGTCTTATCGAAGCAAATATTTCTATGAATGGAAATGTTATTATCGTTGGTAAAAGCGAAATTCATGACACAACAATTGCAGGTGAGAAGTTTCTTATTGGTGAATTAGAATTATAAATTTAATGATAATCCCATTATAGTACGTGATAACTTGTCAATTTCATTAACGATTTTATCTGTATCTGATATTTTATCATTTCCATTATCTGTTAGATTTACATCTAAAATCATATCTGCACAGTCAGTAAATAAACTTTGGGCTTGCCTTGTGGTGAGTCCTTTTTTATTCACATAATCCATTAAGTCATACATCATTTCATAATAATTGTCTTCTTGCAAACCAGTTGGTGTGTTATAGGCTGATATATTTCCAAAATCGGAATAATGGAAGGGCAGTTTCTTACAAGGTGGTTGGCTTTGCCAGTTCTCCGTTTCTTCCACCTACGGCTAGGAGAAATCCTTACTGAATTTAAGGTATCAGCAACACCCAGTACCGAGCGCATATTATAAAAGCAGCGTTGCATCTTACTTTTACTCAGGGTTGTCGCTACAGTGAGGGCTTGACTGCGAGAGTCCTGTCCCTGCTGACCCACGGAGTTCACACATTGTCACTGTAGCCTGCTCTGTCGCCAGAGCAGGAGAGTAGTGTGAGTTTTACCGCTTTCCCAGCATATTGCCTGTTCATTTACATCCATGTATCTCATGGGCGGTATGCCCTAAACTGCTGTATCCAGCAGAACTGACATACTGTCGGTATATTCTTAAGCAAAAGAGAACCCAAACATTTTAGGGTTGCCGACGTTTTTGATCCCGGTGAATAATCCGGCGCCCAGGCCGATACTGCCCAGTAGCCCCAATTTATCTGTCAGCCAGTCCAGCCCGTCTCCCAGCGATCCGATGACATCCAAAACAAACTTTATCTCTTCACGGCCAAACAGATTCTGGGCGATCCCTGTACCGGTTTCCTTGATCTTATTCATTTTGAATTCGATGGAATCCATAGCCACTGCCATCTCGGCTCCGGCGTTACCTGCCGAATTTGCCATAGACTGCATAGAGGAAGTCACTGTGTCAAAGTTGCCCAGGATAGCGCCAATGGCCTGGCTGTCCTGGCCGCCGGTCAGAGTCTCAAGCAGCTGAATCTGTTCCCGATCTCCAAGCTGATCGTATATTTCGGAGATTTCCTGTAACAGTTGGCGCGTGGATTTACACTGGGTATTTGTCTCATCGGAGAAAAGACTGATGCCGTCCGGAGTAGATGCCGTTTTGGTCAGGTTAGAGATCTTGCCGGACAATTGGTCAATGCCGCCGATAAACTCCCCGGTGTCCCCATCATATCCGTTTAGCCGCGTGCTGACGCTGTTTAGTATCTGGCTTGCCTCAGCGGCGTCTCCAGTGATCCCCACCATGGCAGCGCCCAGGGCAATGGTGTCATCCAGCGTATTGTTTGCCGCCGCCATGGCGGCGGAAGAGCGGGTCAGGAAATCCACAATATCGCTGTTGCTTATGGTCTGCGTACTTCCGATCACGTTGATCTTTGATATGATGCCGTCCACAACAGCATCCGTATCCTTTAGCCCGATCTTAAACGCGTTCATTACGGAAGAAAGCCCTTTCGTAGCGGTATCCAGGCTCATACCGGGAGATATGGCCGCAAACATGGAAGAATATTCGGCAAGCTTTGCGGCCGCCTCGGATGTGGAGATACCCAGCCGGGACCAGGCTGCGGTCTGCTGTATGATCTCCTTGGTTGTTACGCCCATCTGCCGGGCGGTGTCATTGGCAGACTGATATATTTTTTCCAGTTGGCGATCCGATATTTGCGTCGTCATCTTTAAGTCGGTGAGTGCTGTATCCAGCTCTTTGATAGCCTGTATTGCCTCATAAGTTTTTTTAAAAACATTCGCAAAGGTAACGGTGCTATTTAACCATGACGTCAATTTCTTTGCGCCGTTGGCCAGGTATTGAAGCAGAGATTTGGATTTGTTTATTGCCTTCGGATCAATCTCTGTTTTGATCTCCAGCTTGACGATCTTATCTTGGAGTTTGTCAATATCGGCGTTTATGTTCTTTATGGATTTTGTCTGATCCAGTTTTGCCTGGAGTTTTATCGTAGAATCATCCATATATGTAATTACCTCCTTTTACTGTGTGTTTACAGGTGATTGCAAAACGCCTCTTTTTTAATGCACATCCCGTCACTTGCGGAGAGAGTTTCGCAATCGTCTACTATGAATAGGTTCAATACCACTTACAGTCAGTGGTGGCTCACCGTCCTTGGGCGCAGGGTGCCGCAACAGCGGGGCGGCAGATCAGTCATCCTTTTTTTCTTCATGGATGGTCTCCGTCAGCCTGTCTACAAACTCTTTCTGCAGCTCGTCGGCGGGAACGTCCTTCAGGGCAATATACATTTTCTGCACCAATTCCAGCACGTCCTTCTGGTTGTCAAGGAGGGCAGCGACTGCGCCATAGAGAAACGCCTTGACCTTCCATTCATGTTTCTTCATTTTTAAGTAAGTGAACATAGTTTTATCTCCTTTTGATATAATATATTTATGGTTAATATCCCTTACAGTCGGTAAGGGATTATCCATCTGGTTGCTTAAGCTGCTTGCATGTGGGTGGATTAAAGATTTGACAGAACCTGTACTTTGCATATCAGTTCTCAATATTAGGATACAGCTCCATCAGATATTCGGTGGTTTTTCGGTTTCCCGTCCACTCTTCTTCCATATTAGGGACGAATTTTTTGGCGCTGAAGTATTGGAAAATAAGGGGTTTTGAGAAAGCTACTAAGCAGATAGCAGAGGTCTGGGGAAGATTATGACCTGACCTTTGACTTGATATATACGGTGGAGAAGGCGGCGGAAATACTGGTGAAACAGCTCTCTAAGCGTCTGTAAAAACTCCGCCGCCCTTTTCCTCAACTGGCTTTCATGTCTGCCAATTCCTGCAGATTGCGGTGGTAAGCTTCGGACATGATGCCCTGTACGTAGGCGCTGAGATTCTTGCGGGTGTCTTTGTCCAGATCCTTGATATGGAAAGGCTTGCCGTATTCTATGATCACAGTCTGTCTTTTGATGCGGGGCATATGATCCTCAAAGATACCGTTGGTTCCCACCATCGTGATCGGGAGGACCGGTACGTCCGCTTTTTCCGCGATCTTGAAACTTCCCTCGTGGAAAGGCAGGAAGTCCTGATCGGTGCCGTTGCGGGTACCCTCGGGGAAGATACAGATGGAGATGCCGGACTTTGCCTTTTCCACACCTTTTAATATGGTTTTCAAGCCCTTTTTGATATCCTTGCGGTCCAGAAACAGGCAGTGCAGGAAGTGCATCCATACATTCAGCAGCGGGTACCGCAGCATTTCCAATTTTGCCACATAGCCGGTGGGCCGGGGAACCCGCACATAGGTCAGGATGATATCAAAATAGCTCCGGTGATTGCCCACATACAGCACTGCGGTATCCCGGGGCACATTCTCCTCGCCCTTGACGATGACTTTGGTGCCGGAGATGCGTATCACCCCGCGGAATGCCCAGTTGACGATAGCCAGGGAGCTTTTGTCCCGCAGCTGTGGATTGAACTTTCCTATGATCCACTCCGCCAGCATCAGGGGCATGGACAATATCAAAAACAGAAAGACAAAAAGTAATACCAGTATAAATCTGATCATAAGGCCTCCTATGTGAAAATCCGCATTTCACTCAGTATAGCATATTTTCCCGGATGTGTACATAAGTTTAATTAAAACAACCGGGATGAACCATTATGAGACAGCATATTTTAAAGAGTGGGAAAAAGGCGGCGGCGCTGCTGTTGTGTCTGGGCTTGCTGTGCGGCTTGTGCGGCTGCGGCCTGATGAGCACGGAGGAAGTCAAGCTGCGGGATCTGGATTTTACCATACTTGGGGAGGAGATGGTGCCTGCGGAGCTGGCCACCATGATCGAGGAGCGCAAAGGGGAAACCTTTAAGATGACCTACTCCGACAATAAGAATCTATACATATGCGTGGGTTACGGAAGGCAGGAGACCGGCGGCTACAGCATCACAGTGGATGAACTGTACCTGACGGAGGAGGCTATTCATGTCCAGACCACGCTGCTGGGGCCGGATGTGTCGGAAAAAGGAAATAAGTCTCCGTCTTTCCCCTATATAGTGATAAAAACCGAATATCTGGATCAGCCGGTGATCTGCAAGTAAAGTAATAGGTTAATTCCGGGTCCATCTCTCCTGCAACGGCGGGATGGACCCGGAAATTTTTTTGCCATAAATTTTGATTGGAACTTTATGGACTTTTTCTACATATTATGATAAAATAATCCTTGTTTACAAGTCATTACTTCTTATACATTAACCCAGGAAGCCTGGCTGACGGCTTGGCTGTCTTAAAGTTACCCTTTAATTTCCCCAATTGCTGATATATAAGATCTTTTGGTGATAGTCAAAAAGAAAGAGCAGAGAGTAATGAACACAATACAACAAAATACAAAACAAAAAATGCCGGCAAGGCAAACGACCCAAAACAGGAAAATCACCGGGCCGGTGCCGCTGAACGGTAATATGGACGGATTGAAAACGGAAATATCGGTCTTCAAGGTGGGAAAGTAGAGTGAATACCGGAGAGAACGTCATGAGAAAAAATAGGAAGGTAAGCCGCCTGGTGGCCTGGCTGAACCGACTGAAACTAAAGCAAAAGCTGCGGATTATGCAGATATGCTGCGTAATCCTGCCGCTTCTTCTGACAGACAGTGTGGTGGCTGCGGTCATCATGCATGCGGAGCAGCAGGAAAGTCTGCAGGAAATGCGCAATATCGCGGACTCTGTGGAGTACACCATCATGAGTTACAGCGCCCAGCTGGTGAATCTGATGCAGGACATCTATAAGAACCGGGAGGTAAACGAGTTTATAAGCAGTACCTACGTTTCCCCGCTGGATTACTATAACCGGCACCTGAACTTTGCCAAAGTATCTCTGTTTACGCTGCTGATGAGTAACAACGACTGTAGTGTGGTGATATATACGGATGCGGAGGGGGTGGTCAACGGCGGGAATTTTCAGAGGCTGGAGAAGGCGGAAAGAGAAAAATGGTATCAGACATTTAAGGGGCAGGACAAAGAGATACTACTGTATGCCGATTTTGCCAAAGTCAACTGGGAAAACAGAAGAACCATATCTTTTATACGGCGCATGGACTATATGGGCGGCGGCGATCAGGAGGCCGTCCTGCGTCTGGATTGGGATTACAGCGATATACTCAGGGCCATCATAAACGCCAAGTACGGCTCTACAGTATATGTCTGTGAGGGGGACAGGATTCTCTTTTCCAACGAGGGTAAGGGAGGTATCTATATGCCCTTTGAAACCATGTCTGCCGCTACGGCGGCCAAAGCGGGAGCCCATAAGACCATCCGTATGCTGGACAACAGCTGGGACATTTATGTCATGTCCCAGAGGAATGTGGCTTATGAGGCCGTGCGCAAGAATATGCCATTGTTCTGCGTTCTGATCTTTTTTAACATCTTTCTGCCTTTTGCTCTGATGAACCTGATCAACCGCTCCTTTACCGAGCGGTTACAGGAACTGGAGGCAGTGCTTTGCAGGACGAAGAGGGACGAGTTATACCAGCTTCCCGGGATCAGCGGTTGTGATGAGATCAGCCTGTTGATGCGCTCTTATAATGAGATGGCGGGGCGGATGAACAATCTGATCCAGAACGAGTATAAGAACCGATTGAAACGCCAGGAACAGGATATCGCCAGACAGAGGGCCGAACTGCTGGCGCTGCACAGCCAGATAAACCCACACTTTCTGTTCAACGCGCTGGAGAGCATACGTATGCACAGCGTGATAAAAATGGAGTATGAGACGGCCGACATGGTGGAAAGGCTTGCGGTGATGCAGAGACAGAATGTCATATGGGGCAATGACTATGTGACCATTGAGGACGAGATTAATTTTGTGAAAGCCTATCTGGAGCTTCAGAAATACCGCTTTGGAGACAGGCTGTGCTATGAGATAAGCGACCCCAGCGAATGCGGGCAGTACAGGCTACCCAGGCTTACGCTGGTGACGTTTGTGGAAAATGCCTGCGTTCATGGGACGGAGAAAAAGGAGGCCGCCTGCTGGGTATTTGTGCGGGTGTCTCAAGACGGGGACAATCTGGTGCTGGAGGTGGAGGATACCGGGCAGGGGATGCCGGAGGAAGCATGCCGCCGCCTGACCGGGGAGATGAACGAGGTCAATATCGAGATGTTGAAGGAAAGCGGGAGCGTGGGTATGTTGAATGCGGCGCTGCGGCTGAAACTGTTTTTGGACGGTCAGGTGGAATTTGAGATGGACAGCGAAACCGGCGCCGGCACGCTGGTGACGATCCGGATTCCCCTCCAGGTGGCCCGGCGAAAGCGCTGTCCGCAGGCAGGTGAGGAAGGGGTGGAAATATGTTGAAAGTGCTGTTGGTGGATGACGAGCCTTATATCCTGCAGGGCTTGCCCGTATTGATCGATTGGGAAAAGGAGGGGTTTGAAATTGCCGGAAAGGCAGGCAGCGCCCGGGAGGCGTTGGCAGCCATACAGCAGGCGCAACCGGATCTGGTGCTGGCGGATATTCGTATGCCCCAGATGAACGGGCTTGCCTTTCTGGAGGAGGCGCGCAAAAGGGGGATTTCCCGGACGTATTTCGTTATGATGAGCGGGTACAGTGACTTTGAGTATGCCAGAACGGCATTGAAATACGGCTGTATGGATTATCTCTTAAAGCCAATCAGCTGTGAAGAACTGATACATGTGCTGAGAAAAGTCAGGGCTCTTAAGGAGGAGGAAAGGCGTAAGGAAAGGGATGACTCCCTGATCGCGAAGGAGTTTTTTACCCGCAATATGATCGCTTTGATAAGAGGTAAATATGACGAGGAGAACCGGGAATGCGTCAGGCAGTATCTGGGTGAGTGTCATGGATGCCGCTATATCTGTGTGGAGGTGGAGGACGGAGCCATGACCTGCGCTTTGCCTAAGGAAGAGCGCAGGAGGCTGCAAAAGCAGCTCTATCAGAAATGTCTTAAGGAACTGCCGGGGGAGGAATACAGGTGTATCTTTGATATCTCGGTCCAGGGGGAGAACCATGACGTGGCAATCCTCTATAGCGAGGAGCTTCTCGGTGCGTCAGGGGGGCTTACGGAACAGGAATATCAGGGGCGGCTGAAAGAGCGCGTAACCCGGGGAATGGGATTCCCTGTGCGGCTGGTGGTGGGTGGCAAAGTGGAGAGCCTGGAGAGGATCGCTGACTCCGTCAGAACGGTGCGGATGGCCCGGCTGCTGCTGGGGCTGGAATCAGGGGAAGATCTGGAGGGCATAGAAGAGAACGACTGGGGATTACTGGAGAAACAGGTGGACAGAGAAGGTGTGGACGAGTTGGTACATATGGTCAAGCACAACCAGAAGGATGCCATCGCCTCCGGCGCGGGGAAACTGTTCGGCGAACTGTGCTGTCTGGAGAGCCGCAGCGTCAATATGGTTTTCCGATATCTGTTTGTAAAGCTGCTCAGGCTTGCCACAGGGATCGACGAGAACATCGATCAGCATGAAGTGCTGCGCTTTATCAGCCGCTGCGCGTTTGAACAGACGGACATGGAGGATGGCGGGAAAGCCATGACCAGAATGCTTATGGACTATGGAGACTATCTGATGCAGTTGCGCAGAAACCAGTCCCAGGCGGTTCTGGGACAGATAGAGAATGATATGAGATCGAACTTTAGGGAGAATCTGACACTGAAGGATATGGGAGCCAAGTATTTTATCAATGCGGCCTATCTGGGTCAGATCTTTAAAAAGCAATACGGCGAATCTTTCAAGGACCGCCTGAACCGCATCCGAATGGAGCGGGCCGAGGAGCTACTGCTGCACACGGACATGAAGATCTACGAGATTGCGGAAAAAGTGGGATATAGGGACAGCGATTATTTTATCAACCGTTTTTTGGCTATGAAGGGATGCACTCCCACCAAATACAGAAAGCAGAATCGGACATAGTGCATGTTGACGAAAAAGCCCTGCAAATCATGGATGACATTGTGCAACTATAATTTGTAGGGTTTTTCCTATAGTTTGTCTGGTTGTGAATATGTCGTGCTAAATCTACAATTATAGCGTAGGAAGTATACTGACTGACTAAACAAAATCTAACAGTAGGAGGGAGAAATTTATGAAAAAGAAATTACTTTCCATGTTTCTGGTTTCCGTTATGGCAATATCCGCTTTGACAGGATGCGGAGACCAGGGGGGAGAGGGAGGCAATGGCGGCGGCAACGCGGGCGGCGGAAATTCCGGCAGCACTGCCACCGAGAATACCGGGGGCTCCGGGGAAACTGGCAGCACAGGCGGCAATACCGAGATAACCGAGTTTTCCTATTTTATCACCATGCCCGGCTCCGAGAAGAATGACGACAATGAAATCGCCCAGATCATCGCCGAGAAGACAGGTGTCAGAGTAAAGGAGACCTGGCTGACGGGCCAGACCGCATCCGAGGCCACGGGTACTCTGATCGCGGGCGGCGAATATCCCGATTTTATTGACAGTGATGATATGTCCATGCTGGTGGACGCGGGCGCGCTGTTACCGCTGGACGATTATATAGATCAGTATCCCGAGTTCAGAGACACCTGGTTTACCCAGGAGGAATGGGATAAGTTCCGTCAGCCGGACGGTCATATCTATTGGATCAATCCCTTCGGCAACACCTATGGGGAGAGCAAGGCCACTACGCACAATGACGAGGCGTTCTGGATTCAGGTGAGAGTGCTGGAGTGGGCGGGCTATCCAAAGATCCAGACCATGAACGAATATTTTGATCTGCTGGAGAGATACATGGAGGCTAACCCCACCATGGAGGACGGCACGACCAATATCGCCTATACCATTCTCTGTGAGGACTGGAGATATTTCTGTCTGGAGAACGCGGGCCAGTTCCTGGGCGGTTATCCCAATGACGGTTCCGTGCTGGTTAACAAGGCTACCATGACGGTGGAGGACTACAACACTTCCGAGGATACAATCGCTTATTTCAAAAAGCTGAACGAGGAGTATCAGAAAGGCTTTGTAGATCCCGAGAGTTTCACCCAGACCTATGACGAGTACATAGCTAAGCTGTCCACCGGCCGCGTGCTGGGCATGGTCGACCAGTGGTGGGATTTTGCCTACACCGTGAACGATGTGTTCAAGTCTCAGGGACTTGATCAAAAGGGCTGCAATTATGTGCCTCTGGGACTGACTACCGAGCCGGGCATGGAGAACAGATGGCATACCTACGGCGACACCGTAAACCAGGCCAGCGGCATAGCTATCTCCGTGGACTGCAAGGACCCCGACAAGGCGTTTAAGTTTATGGTGGATATCTGCATGGATCAGGAACTGCATGACCTGCGTTTCTGGGGTGTGGAGGGTGTTGACTATCTGGTTGACGAGAACGGCCTGTACTACCGCACCGACGAGATGAGGCAGAGATGCGCCGACACCGCCTACAAGGCATCCCATATGTGTGATTACAGCTATTTCCCTCAGTGGGGCGGCACCAGTCAGGACGGCAAGAACGCCATGGTTCCCACCGAGCAGCCTTCCGAGTTTATGAACGGTATGGCACAGCCTCTGGTAGACTGTTTCAACGCTTACGGTGTGACCACTTATCCGGAGATGATCGGCTCTGTGGTGGAAGAGAACGCTCCCTGGTTCCCCATGTACAGCTACTCCAACAACTTTACCACCGAGACTCCCGGCGGTCTTGCCTGGGCGCTGATGGGCGAGTGCAAGCATGAATGGCTGCCCAAGGTAGTCATGGCTCCTGACTTTGAAAAGGGATGGGCGGATTACATGACCGCGTACAAAGCGTGCAAGCCCGAGGACTTTATCGCAGAAATGCAGGAGATCCTGGACACTTTTAAATAAGGCTGGCCATAATCTTTAAGTAATTGCATGAGAGAGGTGGCAATGGTTATTTCATACGGAAAGACTGTTGCCACCCTTTCTTCATATCTAAAATAGGAGTGATGCTATGGCGCGAGCGCGAGTTTCCAAAGTTAAGAAAGAAAAGCGAATCACATGGAAAGAGGTCAAGAGGCAGAAGGCCCTTTTGATCATATCTTTCTTTATGGTGGTGTATGGATTTATCTTTTACTATCTCCCTCTGACCGGGTGGGTGATGGCATTTCAGAATTACAAGCCCAAGAACGGCCTGCTGGGTTCCAAATTCATATGGTTGGACAAATTCAAGTTTCTTTTCTCCGATGCGACATTTATTAAAGTGATACGAAACACTTTTTGCATGGGCGCGCTGAATCTGTTGACCACTACGGTGATGGCGATCCTGTTTGCCATTCTCCTCAATGAAATCCGCAATTCCGTGGTTAAAAAGACCATACAGACGGTTTCCTATCTGCCCCATTTCCTTTCATGGATCATTGTTACGGGCATATTGCACGATGCCCTGTCCAGCACCGGTATCATCAACGATCTGCTGATGCGGGCAGGTATCATTAAACAGGCGATCAACTTCTTTGCTCATACCCAATATTTCTGGCCTATTGTGGCTTTTGCCAATTGCTGGAAGGAGACGGGCTGGAATGCAATCATCTATCTGGCGGCGATCACCTCCATAGATCCCTGCCTATATGAGGCGGCGTCCATAGACGGGGCCGGAAGGCTTGCAAAGATCCGCTATATCACCCTTCCCGGAATCAAGCCTACCATCATCATATTGCTGCTCATGAATGTGGGCAATGTGCTGAACGCCGGGTTTGAAGTCCAGTATCTGCTGGGCAACGGGCTGGTGCAGAGCGTGTCCCAGACCATCGATATATATGTGCTGAAATGGGGCATTAGCCAGAACGATTATTCCCTGGGTACCGCAGCCGGTATATTTAAGAGCGCGGTGAGTATCGCGCTGATCATGCTAACCAACGCATGGGCAAAACGTGCCGGCGAAGAACGGCTGTTCTAGGAGGTCCAGATCATGAAAAAGAAGAATAAGATCAAACATACATTTGGGGATAGATTGTTTTCTCTCTTTATCGGGCTGTTTATGATCGCGTTTGTGATCATAACGCTGTATCCGGTGCTGAATACGGTGGCAATCTCTTTTAACGACGGGATTGATGCCGTGCGTGGCGGCATATATCTGTGGCCGAGGAAATTTGCCGTCAAGAATTACACCACGGTTCTGGGGATGCAGAATCTGGTGACCGGAGCTAAGATCACAGTGGCCAGAACAGTGATAGGCACGGTTTCCGCTCTGGTGGTAAACGCTCTGCTGGCCTATGTGGTCAGCAGAAAGCGCTTTATGTTTAAACGGGAACTGTCCCTGTTTTGGGTGATCACCATGTACGTCAACGGCGGAATGATTCCTACGTTTATGCTGTACCGGAATCTGGGGCTGACCAACAGTTTCTGGGTATACGTGGTGCCCGGCATGATCAGCGCATGGAATATGCTGGTGATCCGCACCTATATGACGGGCTTGCCCGACAGTCTGGAGGAATCGGCGCAGCTGGACGGGGCCGGATACTGGACCATCTTTGTCCGGATCATCTCTCCCCTGTGCAAACCGGTATATGCCACCATCGCTCTGTTTGTGGCGGTGGGGCAGTGGAATTCCTGGTTTGACGCCATGCTGTATAACCGTATGAAGACAGAGTACACCACTTTGCAGTACGAGTTGATGAAACTGCTGTCCTCGGTAATGCAGCAGAGCGGCAGCGCGGACTCTGCCAAGTACAGCACGGCGGCAGTTACCCCCATCACCATCCGGGCCGCTGCCACCGTTGTCACCATGCTGCCCATTATCTGCCTGTACCCGTTTTTGCAGAGATATTTTGTGACGGGCCTTACCATAGGCGGCGTGAAGGAATGATCAGGAAGAATCAGCAATATAAAAGGCTGCGCCGGGGCGTGGCCTTTTTCAATTGATGTTGCGGATTAAAAGTTCGGATACAAAGCTGTTTTTTCTTTCCAACGGGACGGAAACATGGTACACTTACAATGAATAAATAATAGCGGTTTCCTTTGTGAAGAGCTGCTATGCATAAGAACGTATTATCATCCCCCGTTTAAGTGGGAAAGAACAGGAGGCGTGACATGCTGCTGATTGAGAACGGATATATGATAGATCCCAAGTCGGGCTTAGAGGGCAATTACGATATTCTCATCGAGGGGAGCCGGATCAGGAAAATAGGCAGGAAACTGCGGGAGAGCCTGACGGAGACGGAGCAAGAAAAATGTCGGGTGTGGGACACCCGTGTGTCGGACATCCAGGTGCTGGACGCCCGGGGGATGCTGGTGGCTCCGGGGCTTGTGGACGTGCATGTGCATTTTAGGGACCCCGGACTAACGCACAAGGAAGATATCCTGACGGGGGCCGCGGCGGCAGCCCGGGGCGGTTTCACCACGGTAGTGCTGATGGCCAATACAAAACCTGTGGTGGACAGTGAGGAGACTCTGCGCTATGTGTTGGAAAAGGGCAGAACCACAGGCATTCATGTACAGTCCTGCGCCACCGTGACCGTGGGTATGCAGGGCCGGGAGCTGGTGGATATGGACGCTCTGGCAGCGGCGGGAGCGGCAGGTTTTACCGACGACGGAATCCCCATCATGGACCCGGATATCGTCCGCAGGGCCATGGAGAAGGCGGCGCGTCTGGATATGCCTGTCAGCTTTCACGAGGAAGACCCCGGACAGATCGCCAACAACGGCGTCAACCGGGGCCGGGCCAGCGAGTATTACGGCATCGGCGGCTCCCCCAGAGAGGCGGAGATCTCCATGGTGGAGCGGGATCTGCAGATCGCTCTGGAGACGGGGGCCTGCATCGACATCCAGCATATCAGCAGCAGGGAGGCGGTGGAGCTGGTGCGTCAGGCCAAAAAGAAGGGACACAATATCCATGCGGAGGCAACCCCCCATCATTTTACGCTGACAGAGGAGGCGGCCATACAGCATGGCACGCTGGCCAAGATGAATCCGCCTCTGCGGGAAGAGGAGGATCGGCAGGCCATCATCCGGGGACTGGCGGACGGCACCATAGACCTGATCGCCACAGACCATGCGCCCCACACAGCCCAGGAGAAGGCCCAGGATATCACCAAAGCCCCCAGCGGCATCATCGGCCTGGAGACCGCTCTGCCTCTGGCGATCACGGAACTGGTCAACGGCGGCTATCTGACCATGAAGAGCGTGCTCAAGAAGATGAGTACTAACCCGGCATCTATGTACCGTCTGGACGCGGGCTATCTGGCGGAGGGCGGCCCTGCGGATATCATTTTGGTGGACACGGAGGCGACGCAGGTCTTCACGGAGTACCTCTCCCGGTCCAGCAACAGTCCCTTTACCGGCCGGGAACTGCACGGCGTAGTAAAGGCCACAGTCTGCGGAGGGAAGGTGGTGTACAGGTATCCGAAAAAATAATGGGCGGGCAGTTCCCAATATGGGTACTGCCCGTCTGATTACTTGGAGCTATTGTCTTCCTTTCAGGAAAATCATACCGCGACAGAGTCAAAATGGACACGGCACAAAGCGGGAATGGAGATTATTTTCCGGACACCCGGTGTCTGTCTCCCATATGGCACGACCAGATGGGCATGTCCACATGGGAGGCATGGATGAAACCTTACTGCTTAGCGGGATTGGGGCATGTGATGATCCATGTAAAGCCGAAACGATCCTTCGTGACAGAGCCGCAGCCGCCGTCGTCCGGCTTGGGATGGGGCTTTAACGGGGAGAGGACGGTTCCGCCCTCCGCCAGTACGGAAATAGTATGCGCAGCCTCCTCCTGCGAGTCCATATGGACCATCAGCTTTATGTCCGTATTCACTTCCGCGCCGTCAAAAGTATCTCCTGCCGCCATATGGGTATTACCCAGCGCAAATTCTGTATGCATCACCTTGCCGATCTGTTCCGGTGTCACTTCATACGTCTCCTCGGACCAGCGGGACATGCCGTAAATCTCGCCGCCGAAAGCCTCAATATAGGTCTTGAGCGCCTCCTCGCAGTTTCCGTGAAATGACAGATAGGGTATTATTTCGATTTTCTTTTCCATAGTATTCTCCTTTATGATAGATATTCTTTGTACCAGGTTTCAACCACATGCGTTGGATGCTGGATCAGTTCAGCTGTCTCCGCAACATTTTTGCCCTGTTGAAACTGTCTGCACGCCACTGAATACATGCTTTCCGACACTTCGATCAAATGCCCGTCCGGATCAAATACGCGTATCCCCCTTTGTAGCCAGGGGAATGTTTTCGGTTCATGCAGCAGTTCTACATCCGGATATTTGCCAAGGACAGAAAGAAATTCATCAAAATCCTCCGTCTCGAAATAGAGCTCCATGGTATTAGAATGATACTTCATGGTTTCCGCAGGAAATCCGGCAAGTTCATCAAAGTGTTCCTGTAAGGTCAAGCCACAGGTCAGTGTTTTGTTCCAGCCCAGATCGACTTCTACGGCCTGGTCAAACAGATCGTGGTAAAATTGCAGCGACCGCTCCATATTTTGTACGGCGATAAGTGTGGTGCAAAATTTCATAGTTCTCCTCCCGTTTCCGTATAATTTTGATACATCGCCACCGTTCAAATAATACAACCGGATGTATATGGTTCTCATCATACTATGATCGTGAGGATGAGTCTTGTATATTTCCGACATTTCCCAGGGCATACTCTCGGGCATCAGCCATACTCATGGAGTGGTATTTCTTAAAATCATGGCATAGATGCGCCTGGTCGGAATATCCGTACCTGTATACAGCGTCCAGAGTATTAAAGCTTTTATTATATATTAGATCGTTCCATAAACATTGGTATCTGACGATTGCGGACAGGCTTTTGGGGGACATACCGATATATTCGTCAAAAAGCCTTTCAAGCTGTCGTTCGCTGATCAAAGTCCTGCGCTTTAAGTCGCCGATCAAGATATTTCCTCTTTTTGCCAGTATCTCATAGACGGCCTGCAGCACAGCCTGATTTTGAGGCCTTACACGGAGGTTTTTCAGCAATACTTTCTCCACTGTCGGAATGAGCTGACAGATATCGGCGTTATAAAATAACTGTCTCTCAATCTCTCTTTTTATCTCGGAAAAATGATATTCGGCATCTAAGTAGGCACCTTTCGTTTTTTTCATGGATTCTTGGGCGAAGGCGGCGGCTCCCCAGGCGTAGAATCGAATGGCAAACGTGGAAAGTTCTCTGTCTTCCACATCGGTACGGTAGCGGAAAGATCTGTCATCTATCCCGTGAAATCTGCTGTCCAGCTTATTATTTGTATAATCTGCGGTAAACATTATATCTACACAAGTATCAGGCGTCACGATCTCTTCCGTGACAACACTGCTCTTTCTGCGGGTGACAATTCCTCTCGTTCCCCAAAAGCATCGGACATAGGGCTTTAGGATATCGCTGGGTTCAAATTCCGTATAATTATTGTCGCTGCGGAACGGAGTCGCTGTGATAGGTCTGTATATAGTATTTAGCTCCATAGAGTCACTTCTCCCTGTGGGTATTCCGTCTGTATGGGTTCTGTGGGATTTTCCGATATCTCTATTTTACATGATATGTCCGGAGAGTCAATAGAAGATACTGCCGTTGCCGCCACGGAAATATGTGTGTTGGACCCTATTTTCGATTTGACAGCCTTTTTTGAAAATTGTATACTATACAATAATGCAAACTGCCTGCCCCATGCCGGCATATATGGCTGACATAGTCATTGAGTTTTGCGATTGTTTAACGGAAACAAAAATGAGAGGAGATATTTCATGAAAGAGAAAACCATGGCCAGGGTAATCTCCCAGCGGGAGATCGCCCCACGCATCTATGACCTGTGGCTGGAGACCGATCTGGCGGCCCAGGCAAAGCCCGGTCAGTTTATCGGCGTGTATCCGGAGAGTGCAGCGACTTTGCTGCCCCGGCCCATCAGCATCTGCGAGATCGACACCGGGAAGAGGGCGCTGCGCATTGTCTACCGGGTTGCGGGACAGGGGACGGCGGAATTTGCCGCTTTGAAAGAAAATGCTCCTGTGTATATCCTGGGAATACTGGGCAATGGTTTTCCGCTGAAAGAGGGCATGGGAAAACGCTGTTTTCTCATCGGCGGAGGTATCGGCGTTCCTCCCATTTTGCAGTTGGCAAAGGAGCTTACGGGAGAAAAGTCCATTATCATGGGCTATCGGGACAGCAATCTGTTTTTGGCGGACGATCTGGCAAAATACGGAAAGGTCTACATTGCCACGGAGGACGGCAGCCAGGGGACCAAAGGCAATGTGCTGGACGCCATAGCGGAAAACGGTCTACAGGCCGATGTGATCTATGCCTGCGGCCCCATGCCCATGCTGCGGGCTATCAAGGGGTACGCGGCTGAGCGGGGCATCAAGGCCTATATCTCTCTGGAGGAACATATGGCCTGCGGCGTTGGGGCCTGTCTGGGATGTGTGGTGAAGACAAAAGAGGTGGACCATCACTCTCATGTACACAATGCCCGGATCTGTACCGACGGTCCGGTGTTTGACGCGGAGGAGGTGGATATCTGATGAATACACAGGTGAATATAGCAGGGGTAACTTTAAAAAACCCGGTGATGACCGGTTCCGGGACTTTTGGCTCCGGTATGGAGTACGGTGAGTTTGTGGATTTAAACCGCTTGGGCGCGGTGGTGACCAAGGGAGTGGCCAATGTGCCCTGGCCCGGCAATCCCACGCCCCGGGTGGCGGAGGTATACGGAGGTATGCTCAATGCCATCGGCCTGCAGAATCCGGGCATCGACGTGTTTATGGAGCGGGATATCCCTTTCCTGAAGGGGTATGATACCAGGATCATCGTCAATGTCTGCGGAAAGACCGTGGAGGACTATCTGGAGGTGGTGGAAAAGCTGGGGGAAGAGCCGGCCGTAGCCATGCTGGAGATCAATGTATCCTGTCCCAATGTCAAGGAGGGGGCCATAGCTTTCGGACAAAAAGCCGATGCCCTGTACAATATCACAAATCAGATCAAGAAAAAGGCCAGGCAGCCCATTATCATGAAACTCAGCCCCAATGTGACGGATATCGGGGAGATGGCTAAAGCCGCGGAGGCGGCGGGGGCGGACGCCCTTTCCCTGATCAACACATTGACGGGCATGAAGATCGATATTCACCGCCGCTGCTTTGCGCTGGCCAACAAGACCGGCGGCATGAGCGGCCCTGCCATCAAGCCGATAGCCGTGCGCATGGTGTATCAGGCAGCCCATGCGGTGGGGATTCCGGTGATCGGTATGGGAGGGATCGCCACTGCGGAGGATGCCGTTGAGTTTATTCTGGCGGGAGCTACGGCAGTCAGCGTGGGTGCCATGAATTTTGTAGATCCCTACACCACGGTCAAGGTGATAGAGGGGATCGAGGACTATATGCGGGCATACAAAGTGGAGAATATCACGGATCTGATCGGTATTGTGTAACTCCACTGAAAGGAGTGCGCGCCAAGGCGCACAGAAATCGAGGAATAAATCCGAAACTACCTTCATAGATATACTAATAAGTATAATCAGGGAGGTAGTTTTTTTGTGGAACTGATCAAGAAGAATATACATATGGATCGCATCAGGACGCAGGCGGTATCCCAGATCACCCTGGAGGAGGATATGAATATCTCCGACCAGAAACCGGATGTAAACAGCCTGTGTTTCGACCGTGCCACGGTGACTGTGGATGAGGTAAAACCGTATACGGACTATGTACAGGTTCGCGGCAGGCTGTGCTTTGCCGTGTTGTACCACACCCAGGAGGAGGGCTGCGGTCTGGTGACGCTGGAAGGAAAGATCCCTTTTGAGGAAAAGATCAATATGCAGGGGGTCCAGAGCAGCGACATGGTGCATGTGCGCAGTACATTGGAGGATCTCAGCGTGGGGATCATCAATTCCCGTAAGCTAAGCATCCAGGCGGTGGTGACGTTGACGGCGCAGGTACAGGAACTGTATGACGAGGAAGCTCCCATAGGACTCTACGGGGAGGACAGCGCGGAGTATCGCCGGACTCCGGTGGAAGTGTCCCAGATTGTTATCTGCAAGAACGATATTTTCCGGGTTAAGGAAGAGATGGCGCTGCCTGCAAGCTACCCCAACATGTTTCAGATCCTGTGGAGCAGTCTGACTCTGGATGATGTGGAGTGCAAACCGCTGGAAGAAAAGCTTTCGCTGCAGGGGGATCTGCACCTGTTTTTGCTGTATGAGGGAGAGGGAGAGGATCACCCGGTGCGCTCCTTTGAGACCACGATCCCTTTCAGCGGTACCATGGAGTGCCACGGCAGCAGGGACGGTATGATCCCGGATATTCAATTTATGATGGGGCAGCAGGAGCTGGATATCCGTCCGGATCTGGACGGGGAGGAGAGGATCATCGGCCTGGAGGCAGTGCTGGAGATTGATATACGGATCTATGAGGAGGATCAGACGGAGATATTGACCGATATATACGGGGTGACGAAAGAACTGACCACCATCAGCAGGCCCGCGGCTCTTCGGCGGCTCCTGTCCAGAGTAAACGGTAAGATGAAGATAAGCGACCATGTGCACATTCAAAACAAGGATGCGGGAATCCTTCAGCTGCTGCACAGCCAGGGAACGGTGCAGCCGGACCGTCAGGAGATAACGGAGGCCGGGCTGGAACTGTGGGGCAGCCTACAGGTGAAAGTCCTGTATATCACGGGGGCGGACGATATGCCCTATGCCAGTGCCGCGGCGCAGATCCCGTATCACTATACTCTGGAGATTCCGGGGCTGGAAAAGGATGATATCTGTGACGTCAAGTGCAGTGTGGAACAGTTACAGGTCACGATGCTGGACGGGGAGGAGATGGATGTGAAGGCCGTGCTGGTCTTCGGAACCATCGTCTTTAGAAACATTCCTCTGGAGCTGATCGGGGATGTGATAGCCGCTCCTCTGGATACCCATAAGCTGGGTACATTGCCCGGCATGACCATCTATATCGTCAAACCCGGAGATAACTTGTGGAACATCGGCAAACGTTACTATCTGCCGGTGGAAAGGCTGCGGGAGCTGAATGAACTGACCAGCGACGAACTGACGCCGGGCCAGAAACTTCTGGTGGTGAAGGGCGGCATGGCATAAGACGGGGCGTCCCGGTGCCAATGTCATTAAGTTAATGTTTCAAGAAAGAACACCCGTCCACTTAATCAAAAGTGAACGGGTGCTTTTTACACCGCCTGCAAAGTGTTTTAAGCTTACTTGCCTGCGTCCTCAGCCATCTTGTCAAAACCCGACAGAACAGCGTCATAGGTCTGCTGGCAGATGTCGGGCAGCTGGCCGCCCCAGGTCTGCTCCGCTTTCTTATAACCCTTCTCAAAAGCGGCTTTCATCTCATCGATCTTGTCGGGATCGCCACCGGTCAGAGCCGTGGCAAAACTCAGGATACGATCCGAAGTCTGCTTTACTCCCCAGTAACCGTCCTCAGCAATGTCCTTCTGAGCCTGCAGCTTGGTAGCGGGATCAACCTTGTAGTCACCGTTTCTCAAGAACTGCCAGATATCGTTGGCCTGTCCGTAAGCGGTGGACTGCTGGGTCATCATCTTTTCTACCAGACTACGCAGCTGGGAGGTGCGGGCCTCAGCATCGGCCTTCAGCTGATTAATCAGATTGGTATTGGGTGTGTAAGTCTTCTTGGCAGAAGAAGTTTGCTCCGCAGAGTGCTCATATACCACGCCGCTGTCCTGGGTGGTGGAGGTACTCTTTGCGGTCTCTGTGGCCTTAGATTCCTTGGTAGTGGCTGTGTAGCTGCCATAGGCGGCCTGTGTTGATGTAACTCCGTTTACATTCATATTGACCTTCTTTCCGGCGCCGCCGCGCCTTTTTTTATTCGCGTCATCCGTGACGCGCCGCTCCGGACAGATATATCCGGATACAGATACTTGTATAGTCTATTTCGGCAAAATATGTAAAATATTTATAGACGTAAATTATTTTTTCAAAAATATTCTCTGTTTTCAAAGGGTGAAATGAGAGCATTCTGACGCCTTATTTTCTACATCAATTAAAATTCCAATAAGAAAGTTTACAACAAAACTTAAGCATATTATAAGATAATAAATAAAATGATGGCGCAATCTGCTTTTTATCCCGGTACATATGTCTTTTATCCCGGATTGTGGATGGGCGTAAGGCAGCCGGATAAGGTGTAGTGGAAACTTTTACACTTATAGCGTGGAGACAAAAGAATGAGCGAAAAGGAAGAACTTGTCAGGAGGACCAGGCGGATCGTCAAAGAGATCTTTCGGGGAACCACACAGGCAATTCCGTATTGCAAAGGTGATATGGAATGGCGTTTCAATCATATATCGGGCTATGGCCTGTATTGTGCCCATGTGAGAAAGGCTTTGCGGGGCTGTATGGAGGACGGCCTGCATATCAGGCACCAGGAATACCATGTTCAGCCCATTGCAGAGCAGATATGTCTGGTGAGCGGGATGTTCTGCATAGAACCCCAAGAGGATGTGGGGGCATTGGGCAGAACGCCCTATCAGGTGCTGGTATGTATGCGCAACGGAATGGCGGAGTGCGTCCATGTCCACGGGGCGAGGTCCGCCAGAGTGCTGTGCAGGGTTCGGGGGGTTCATGAGGAAATATATTTTCTGGAGGAGGCAGAGGTATTTTATATCGAATCCTCCCACAATAATGTGATCTGGCATTGCCGGGGGCACCAGGTGGAGAGCAGGGATTCTCTCAAGCGTCTGGAACAATGCCTGCCGGGGGGGTTCATGCGGATACACAGGGGGTATATCGTCAATATAAGGCAGATCTACAGCATTTCGGGCAATGAGGTGCGGATGGTCAACGGCGATATATTGACTATTCCTGCCAGACACTGCGCCGGGGTGCGTGAATCTCTGCTGTCCAGGATGGATAAAGAGCTTTTGTCCCCGCAGAAGGTTCATTCCTCCCAAAATATGGAACAAAGCAGCCCGGGCGGTATAGGATGTCCATTGTAACATACAGTTGCGCATCATACATAAACAGGAAACGGAGGAATAATTATGGCAATGGAGTATGACGTAAACAGTGAGAAACAGTTGGTGGTCAGGGAGGGCGTCAGAAGCGAGTGCTACGATCTGACAAAACCCATGGGTGAAAACGCCCTCATGGTCAGAGCGGAAAAACAGGATATCATGCATCAGATGGATCTGCCCACGGTGATCGCCAATCTGAACAACACGGTAGATCTGCTAAACATCTCTTACCATGCGGTGTACGCTTTCCCGGAGCAGTCTCAGGTATTCGGCCTGCAGAAAGAGGTGATGGATCTGAACGACAAGGGTATCGTGGTGGTGACGGATTTCAAGGATCAGGCATCGGTGGTGGTAGCGGAGCTGGTAGGCGTCTACAGATGGCTGATAAAGGGTATGGAAAGCATGGCCATCAGTAAGCTGGAACAGTTTGCCAGCCGGGCGGCGGGCATGAGTGAGCAGGCCACGGAGATGGCGGAGGGATATCAGACGGCGGCGGACAGAACCTCTGCCGTGCTGCAAAGGGTTATGGACCAGAACGCCTCTCAGGTGGAGAAGAGCGCGGAACTCACAAAGATGATGAAAGAGCTGGAGGCGGCGCAGGAGAGCGTGGCAGAGATACAGAAGTCTCTGGAGGAGCGGCTTAACGGGATGCAGCAGGAGTACCGCCGTCTGATCAAGGTGGACGAGGACGAGCGCAGCCACAAGCAGACCATGGATATCATGGGCGCGGTCTTCGGTTTTCTGGGATCGGCGGTTTCGATGGCCGGGGCTGCCATGGGATCAAACGTCTCCGGGGCCGGCACGGCAGCGTCGGACATTCAGGGGCAGCAGGATTATAAAGAGGCAGAGAATAAGAAGGAAGAGCTGGAGCGTCAGTTTGCGGAGAAGGAGCAGGAGATCTCTGATCTGGAGAAAAAGCTGGAAGATTTGATCGCCGGGAAGGACGGGGCCGGGGAGGCGGAGAAAGAAAAACTGGAAAAAGAGATATTCGCTGCCAGAAGGAAAATTTCCAACGCAAGAAGTGAAAAAGAAGATCTGGAAATCAAGAAAAAGGCCGCCGCCGACAAATTGGACAAGCTGGGGAATATGCTGGGAATTCAGGGCGCTCAGATGCGGCAGGCCGCCGCAGACAGCGCCGACGCCAGCAGCACCCGGGCAGACCAGATGAACGCCATCTACACCGAGATCATGAATCTGGAAAAACAGAAGACGGAGCAGGTGGGACTGCTGGCCAAGTACGCCAAACAGATGGAGGCCACCGTCATCGACCAGCACTCCACCGAGGCTGCCATCCAGTCCCTGATACTGGCTGTCTCCTGCCTGAAAAAATCTGTGGTGGCGCTGAAAGATATCGCCCTGTTCTGGTCCTCTCTGGAGAGAAGCTGCCGGGCGTTGGCGGGCAACAACCTCAAGGACGATATCAAGGCATTGCAGTCGGCGGATAAGGCGGACCGTATCGAGGCATACCAGAGTTCGGAGATCATGTATCCCATCGCTTCCTATATGGCAAAATGGGTGGCCATACTGTCCATAAGCCGGGACTACCTGACCCAGGCCGAGAAGACCAGGGTACATTTGAATGATACGGTTGCCAATTCCGATTCGGTGACTATGACTAGGGAGGACCACTGGGAGCTGGCCTCCAAGCTGGCAGGCGAAGTGGGCGACAGTCTCACTAAACAGATCGCAGGCAGATAAAGCCTGGTGCCGGCAGTAAGGAGACATACGAAGAAGGGAGTAAGTAATGGAAAAAATAGATTTTAATAAAAGTCTTGTCGCCATGCGCGTTATATTTGAGGCGGTCACATCCGCAGCATCGTCTCTGATGGAGATGAACGCTATGTGTGTCTCTCCTACCGAGGAGGAGAGCGCGAGGCTTAAGGCGGCGTTTGACGAGATACGGGATCAGCTCCGTCAGTTAAAGCTGGAGTCACAGGAGAAGATCGAGGAATACAATGTCAGAAAAGAGGAGAGTGCCGTTGCGGCGGAGGCGTCTATACGAGAGTACACCCGGATGCAGGAAAACCTGTTACAGTTGGAAAAGGACAATGCGGATGCCAGAGTCGCCCTGGCACAGAAGAGCGCCGAAAAGGACGAATATGAGAGAGCTTGCAGAAAGTCTGAGGCGGACCTGCTGGATATTAAGCGGCGAAGGGAGGCGGAGATCAGAAAAGCCGAGAAGAAGCGTGAGGAACTGAAGAAATGGTTCTGGGTTCCGGGATATGGGCTCTATCTGGCAATCGACACCCTGGTCAATGAGCTGGACAATGAGATCGGTTCCCTTGGCCGCCGGCTTGACGAGGAGCATCGCCGTCTGCGTGAACTCTCCGAACAGTACGGGAAGATCTGCCGGGAGGTAGAAGAGAGAAACCGGAAGATCGAGATGATCAAAACCAGAATGACGGAGCAGACCGGGCTCATGGAGCGACAGAATGCCACCATCGATATGTACAAGCGGCAGTTGCTCTACTGGGAGGATTTTCATATGCAGATTTCCCGTCTGGAATCAAAATTTAAGGCCGGTGAGAACAGCCCGGATATGATGTATGAAGTCATTGAGCTGATGGAGGCGTTTGGAGATGCGGCAGAAGAATAGAAGAGCAGGTATTGGGGCAGTGTTGGGGATCACTCTGTGCGCCGCTGCGGTGACGGGCCTGCTGCTGTCTGTGAAGGCCGCGGACAGCGGACAGTCCGTGCCCCGGATCATCGTCAACCAGGGATTGGGTATGGGTCTCAACTGTACAGACGGTGAATTCTATCCCATGGATATGCTGGTGGCAGAGAGGAATACCGGATTTTTCGTTCAGATCGAGCCGGAGGTATGGCAGGAGGTGGGCGCGCAGCCCACTCTCCTGATATCAAATGATACGGACACATGGCGGTTTACGGACAGCGAGTATTGGGAGGAGTATGGATTGCTCCGGTTTGACACCGGAGAGCGGACCGCATGGGAGGCAGGACGGTATGATATCCGTGTGGATCTGGACCGGGGCGGGATATTGGACCGGGAAGCAGCGTTCAACCGGATGCGGGATATGGAGATATTGGTGGTCCCTATTGCGGGCTATTACAGCGGCGAGACAAAACAGACGGGGCCTTTGGGCGAGAGTTTGTGGCAATACACCGAAAAGGTATTTCCGGTAGGGGGAGAGGATCTTCACTGGAACATCTACGATGATAATGACGTGGCCCTCGATACCGCCAGATATGATCTGGATACCTCTCTGGGAAGACTTCGGGCATGGCAGTATCTGAAACGGCTGCATGACGGGGGCGACGCCGATATGGTGATCGGAATCGTGCCGGAAAATATGAAACAGAGGGCCTCCTCGGAGGAAGCGTCAGTCACGGGTTTTACTTTTGGAGACAATGTCAGCGTCATCTCTTTGCAGGATACCTGTCCCCAGGTGACAGTGGCCCATGAGATCGGCCACTGCCTTTTTCTGGGAGATGAGTATGAGAACGGGACTTTCTCGGTTTCCATGAACATGGTGCCCTATGGAATGAAGGGAAAAAACAGATACAGGCTGTCGGAGACGGTGCAGGGCACAAGTCCTTACATCATCGGGGGAACGGCGGACGAGTGGCAGGGTTCGGGAACAGTGGTCTATGCCGGCCAATACCCTTACGACATATTTTCCGGAGAGATACTCTTTCGGGATAAGACAAGTTTCATGGGACTGTCCGGTTATCCGGAGCCGGAATACTGGGTCACCACTCAGATATGGGAATCGCTGTACACAGAATTATGCGAACTTCCATAACGGCATGAGCCCGGAAAACGCCCTGATCCATATGGGGACGCCAGAGCGTGGGGATGCGGATCACCGAAATCCGGTGTTTGCAGGGAACATGGATCACCGAAACCGGGTGTTTGCAGGGGACATGGATCACCGAAACCGGGTGTTTGCAGGGGACATGCGGAACTGAAATAGAAAGGGATAATGATGAGAGAACAGTTGAGAAACGCATTGGACCGGGCGGCTCTGGTTCCTGCCAGAGAATGCGCCCAGAATCAGGTTACGATCCTGCTGGGAGCCGTGGGCCTGGAGCTATACGCGGCTTACAGCAAGCTGATACAGACGGAGACGGAGTTTCGGCACGCGCCGGAATATCTCAAGAGGGATCAGCGCAGGGACGTGGAGGAAACCATGGAGATCAACGGGGAGACCTTTACCTCCATGGAAAATAAATTTAGAAAACGCAGTGAGGAGTTGCTGCAGTTCAAAGAAGAGGACGGGGCGTTCTGCGAACCTGTCAGCGCTCTGCTCACGCAGCTTGCTGAGGAAATGAGAGAACTGGCCGGATACAGGCTGGGTAACGACGCCCTGAAAGATGTGGAGGGCTATCTGGAAACGTTGCGGGAGGTGCTGCAGGCTCTGCGGGAATATCTGGGGCTATGCATAGGAAATACCATGGTCTGGGAACGGCAAGGAACGGGCTTTTCGGAGATAAACGGCGCTGCGGCGGACAAAGGAGACTGAGAGGAGAGACGGCAATGGAAATTGTAGAGTGTATTTTGACAGATAATCCCTGTTTTAGGAGAGGGAGGAAGATTACAGTAAAAGGGCTGATGCTGCACAGCGTGGGATGCCCCCAGCCCTCGGCGGAGGTGTTTGTGCGCAAATGGAACCGCCCGGAGGCGTCCAGGGCCTGCGTTCACGCATTTATAGACGGAAACACGGGAAAAGTGTACCAGACGCTGCCCTGGGATCACCGGGGCTGGCACGGGGGAGGCAGTTCCAACAACACCCATATCGGTGTGGAGATGTGCGAACCCGCCTGTATCAAATATACGGGAGGCGCGTCCTTTACCTGTTCGGACAGGGAGAGCGCTCTGGCAATGGTAAAGCGTACTTATGACACGGCGGTGGAACTGTTCGCTTTCCTCTGCGGGCAATTTTCTCTGGACCCTCTGGCGGACGGCGTGATCGTCAGCCACAAGGAGGGACATGCCAGGGGCATCGCGTCGGGGCACGGCGACCCGGATCATCTGTGGTTGGGATTGCAGAGCGACTATACCATGGACGGTTTCCGGCGGGATGTGAACGCGGCTATGGGCCGGGCGGCGCAGACTTCCCCGGCGGCGGTCTCACCGGGCATGATGCCCGAAAAGAGCGCTCAGACTACTGCTATGACAGAGGCGGCTCCCATACAGGGCGCTCAGACAGCAGCCGTGCTGCATATTTCTGACCGGGGTGTGGAGATGGTGGCACGCTATGAGGGCTGCCGTCTGGAAGCCTATCTGTGTCCGGCGGGTAAATGGACCATAGGATACGGACATACCCAGGATGTGAAACCGGGGGACCGTCTGGCGTCCCGGGAGGCGGCCGCAGAACTTCTGAAAAAGGATCTGGAGAAATACGCCGGCTATGTGAATGAATTCTTGGAAAAAGGGACTATCTCCTTTCCTCTGAATCAGAACATGTTTGACGCCCTGACCAGCTTTTGCTACAACTGCGGAAAAGGAAATCTGCGGAAACTGGTGTCCGGCAGAGATGCCGTCACGGTGGGGCAGAAGATGCTGCTGTATAACAAGGGCGGCGGAAAGGTGCTGGCCGGGCTGGTGCGAAGGAGACAGGAGGAGAGCGCGCTCTTTATGAGCTGACAGGGGGAAGAACGTTATGGTGGACAGCAACTTCATACCCCTGGACGATCTGGTCTGGGCGCCCCTCTGCGCGCTGGCGCGGTCCGACCAACAGCTGCGCGCCCAGGTGGTGGAGACCGTAAAGAGTATGGGTGTGCTGCGCTTAAGCGGCACGGAGGAGACTGTACAGCTTGAAAACCTGAACATAGCCTATGAACAGGTGCGCCAGAAGGGGGACGAGGGGTACAGTATAGACAATCTGCAGATGCAGGTGCCGCTGCTCTCCATCATCCCCATGGCGAATCTGAATGTGGAGAAAGCGGAGATAGACTTTTCCACGGAAGTTAGGGTAGAGAGGGGAGAAAACGGGGAATGTGTGGTCATGGCCCGCATCTGTTCCCCCGAACAGAGGGAGAGCGACTTTTTGCCCCGGGTTTCCTACAGAATGCGCATCGGTTCCCTGCCGGCAACGGAGGGCGTCATGCGTCTGGCGGATATGCTCAGCGCCAATCAGATCGCCAAAAAGCTTGATTCCACGCCGGTGGCGGTGGACGGCAATCTGGGCAGCGAGGACCAGAAACAAATCTGGCAGGAGATTTCCGGCCTGAGGGCCAAGATCAAGAAACTGAAACAGCTGTATCAGAAGATCACGGATATGATCGCGCAGCAGGAGCGCATGGAGCAGATCGGCAGGGAGGCTTTTGCGGAGATGACCCGGGAGTTTGACAGGGACAAGTACCTGATGGCGCAGGCAAACATTGCCAACCGCATCATGGAATATCAGGAGAAGATTATGAACCGGGAGATAGAGTTTGGCCTGGAAAAAGACTATCGTTAGGAGAACACACAGGCCGGGGATAACGGGCATATGAGAAAGAGAAAAAGGGTGGCAGAGCGGAAAAAACTGTACAGGGAGATCCTTACCCGGGAGGGGCAGCTTGCGTGTGAGATGAATCTGCGGCTGTTTCTGGAGCAGCCGCCGGACGGCAGGATGTTGTTTGTGGAGGATGTGGCTGTCACGGATATCTGTTTTGCAGCGGGAAAGAAAGGACGGCAGCGGAGAAGAGTCATGAAGTTTTTGGATAGAATTTTTTCGACAAATACAGTCAACAGTGGAAGGCAGCGGGAGCTTGATCTGGCCAAAGCCATATGCGTTTTTTCACTGGCGTTTATACACTGCGTCATAGAATGCACACCGGAGCCGTTGCTGGCAGGGGGAATCCCCTATCTGTTTGACACGGTGATCGGAGGCCCCTTGAGCGCCCCCCTGTTCATGTTTGCCATGGGCGTCGGCATGGCGTACACCTCCCGCGACACACCGGGGGAATATGCCCGCCGTGGTATACGCATCGGCGTGACCGGATATCTGCTGAATATATGCCGTTTTCTGATCCCCTTTTTGATGGGCTATGGGATCACCGGGAATCGTGAAAAATACATTGCGCCGTTGGCTTACAGGGTGCTGGGCAACGATATTCTGCAATTTGCCTCTCTCGCCATGCTGCTGATGGCTCTGCTCATCAGGCTGCGAGTCTCGGATAGAGGCATGTTTCTGCTCTGCCTGGGCCTGTCTCTGGCGGGCACCCTGCTCGGCGGAACCGATATGGGAAGTCCCGCAGCCAATATCTTTATGGGATATTTTATCGGCACGGAGGACGGGGCGGGCATGGTCGTCTCAGACTTTCCGGTGACGAACTGGCTCCTGGTACCTGTGAGCGGTTACCTGTTCGGAAAACGGCTGCGGTATGTGAAGAATAAAAACAGGTTTTACAGATTGTTTTCCACGGTGGGAGCGTTGGCAGCGGCAGTTTATTTTGCCGTGGGCATCTACCGGGGATGGGGCATGTTTGGAGAGGGGCAGAACTGTTATTACCATATTTCCACGTGGGATTGTCTGGCCGGTATGGCGGCGGCAGTGGGAATTCTTGGGATCTGCCATATGGCGGCAGGATGCCTGCCGGAGAAAGCTTTATCCTGGGCGGGAGAGATCAGCCGCAATGTGAATGCCATCTATTGTATACACTGGGTGTTGGTGACGTTCAGCACCAATCTGTTTCTCTATATCCTGCGGGGGACCCAGGTGTTGCCGGTTCACCACACCCTGCTTTTGGGTGCCTGTATAAGCGTGATCTCCATTGGCGCGGCCCATTTTGTCTCCCGCGCCCGCAGATTTTTATCCGGCAAAGGAGGCGGCAGGGGAAAGGGGCATAACAGGCTGGCAGGGAAGGCGCTGGGAGGACTGTCCCTTCTGGCGGTGCTGCTGATGTTGAGTACTTGTCTGTCCGTGGGCATACAGTATCTGCGGGAGAAATTGGAGGAATATAACAGGATTGCTTTCTCCTATGCCCGGACAGCCGCCGAATATATTGACGGTGACAGAGTGCTCTCCTATCTGGAAACCGGTCAGGAGGACGCGTATTATCGGCAGGTGCAACAATTTCTCAACGCGTCTCAGAGACAGACCGACCTAAAATATTATTATGTGTTCGTCCCCTGCGAGGATGATCTGGTCTATATATGGGATGCGGAACACGAAGAGGGGGCCTGTCCTCTGGGGTGGCATGAAGAATATATGGCGGGGGGAAAGGAGGCGGTGCGGCAGATTTTCAGGCAAAATCCTCCGGAGAAAATATCCATAACCGATGACGACGCATACGGCTATATCGCGTCTGCCTTCTGCCCGGTCTTTGACAGCGCGGGAGATCCCGTGGCAGTGGTGGGGGTGGATATGTCGGTGCCGGAGCTGGAAAAGGAGTTGGCGCGCTTTCTGTGTATCATTATATGCAGCGTAGCCGGGGTGACGCTTTTCTCCATGTTATTTTTCTATGGATTTATCAGGGGAAATATCATAAATCCGGTGCGGCAGTTAAACCGGGCGGCCAAGGAGCTGGTGAGCGGTTTGGAGAAAGGGGGGGCTTTTTGCCCGGATATACATACCGGCGATGAGATTGAGGAACTGGCCGGATCTTTCGGAAAGATGAGCGTGGAGCTGCGGGACTATATACAAAAGCTGTCCCGGGTCATGGCGGAGAAGGAGCGCATAGGGGCGGAACTGGATGTTGCCACCCACATTCAGTCCTCCATGCTCCCCTGCATTTTTCCCGCGTTTCCCGGCAGAAAAGAGCTGGACATCTATGCGTCCATGAATCCGGCCAGAGAGGTGGGAGGGGACTTCTATGATTTCTTTCTGGTGGATGAAAAGCATCTGGCCGTGGTTATGGCGGACGTGTCCGGCAAAGGGGTTCCGGCGGCACTGTTCATGGTGATCGGAAAGACGTTGATCAAGGACCACACATTGCCGGGAAGGGATCTGGGTGAGGTGTTCGCCAGAATGAATGATCTGCTGTGCGAGTCCAACAGCGAGGGACTGTTTATCACTGCCTTTGAGGCTGTACTGGACCTGGAGACGGGGGAACTGTGTTATGTGAACGCCGGACATGAGACGCCTTTTATCTGTAGGCGGGGCGGTGTTTTTCAACCCTGGCCGGTGAGTCCGGGGTTCGTGCTGGCGGGCCTGAAGGGCATGGCGTATCAGTCGGGCAGTATGCGGCTGGCACCGGGGGACAAACTCTTTCAGTATACGGACGGAGTGACGGAGGCCACGGATCAGGACAACAGACTCTATGGCACGGATAGACTGGCGGAGATCCTCCGGCGGCATTCCGGCAGGAAACCTGCGGAGCTGCTCCCTGCGGTGAAGGAAGATATCGATGCATTTGTGGGCCAGGCTCCTCAGTTTGACGACATCACCATGCTCTGTCTGGAATACAGAGGACCGGAACCTGTGCGGCAGGAGGACGCGGGCATGGGGACGGAGAAAAAGACATTGGCAGTGGACGCCGTTGTGGAAAATATTGAGAAAGTCACGGAATTTGTGGACGGGTATCTGGAGACGTGGGGCTGTCCGGCAAAGGCCCGGACGCAGATTGATATCGCCATAGACGAATTGTTTGGCAATATCGCCAAATACGCGTATCGCCCGGAACCAGGCATTGCTGCGGTACAGGTGGAGGTGACAGAGGAGCCTCTTTCCGTGGTCATCACTTTTACGGACAGGGGAGTTCCCTTCGATCCTCTGGGGAGCGCGGACCCGGATATAACGCTGGGAGCGGAGGAAAGGCAGCCGGGCGGTCTGGGAATATATATGGTCAGGCAGAGCATGGATGAAGTCTCTTACGAGTATAAGGAGGGAAAAAACATCCTGCGGATACGGAAAAACTTATAAATATTGTGGGATTGAAGGGTATATGCGAGGACTCTGTCCTTTAGAGCCATCGCGCATTGATTTGATTTAGCAGGAGGAATATTATGGCGATAGCGGAACAGTTTGCGGGACTACAGATGGACCAGCTCATGGGAGCGCCTCTTCGGGCGGCAGCGGATGCAAGTATTCAACTGGCGGAGTCCACCGCGGATTTTATCAGAAAAGTGGGTTTTGACCATGAGGGAAAGACCCGCACAGCGGCCTTTGGATATCACAGATTCATTCCGGGAGAAGACGGCGGCAGTATGGAGGAGATGCGGGTGGATATCCCTCTGCTGGCAGTGGTGCCCATTCCCAATTTGCAGGTAGATGAGGTCAATCTCTTTTTTGATATTGAGGTAAAGCAGAGCGAGCGCCGGGACTCCGCCATGGAACTGAGCGCCGGGGCCAGCGGGAAATCGGGCGCTCTGAAAGTGGGCATCACGGGCAATGTCAGCGCCCACCAGGCCAATACCAGAAGTACCGACAATTCCGCCAAGTACCATGTGGATATCCGGGCCGCCAACCACGGCGTGCCGGAAGGACTGGCCAGGGTGCTGGACATGATGGCGGCAAATATGACGCCTGTGCTGGTGGACAGCTCTCTGCGGGATGAGAATGGCGGCGTCCTTTCCGGGCAGGCCCAGGCCAGAGCGGAGCGCCGCAGGGAACTTGGCCAGGGCATCGCGGGGACGGAGAAAAGGCTGCGGGCCGCCAGGGAGGGACTGGAAGTCCGTCTGCTGCTGCTCAGGAAACGGGCCGCGGCCCAGCTCCATGTATACAGAGAAAACATGTCCAGACTACAGGAGGAATTAAAGGACCTGACAGGACAAAATCCTGGCGGAGAGCAGAAGGCGGAACAGGACGAACAGGTGCGGCAACAGGCGCTGGCCTACTCCGGGGCAATGGAAACCGTGCGCCAGTGCTGGGAGACTTTTATGGACGAGGCGGGCGAGCGGGTACGCCTGCTCGCGGACGGCGGCCAGGGGCAGGAGAAAGTGATGGATGCGTTCGCCTTAAAAGCGCTGGATAATTGGGGCAATGTGGCTGCTTATGTCGATGGCGAGGCTTATTATGGGGAGTTGGCATTAGCGCTGGAAAACCTTCTGGAGAGTCAGCGCCGCGTGAACAGTCTGGAGGCGGAAATGCTGGATGCCAGGGCGCGGTACAGCGAGATCATGGGAAGTGCGGCAGATGCGTGACAGAGAAAAAGACACGCTGCAAGAAATCCGTTATGTGAAACTGATTTCCGTGGGAGGGATCGATCCCAACGCCCCCTTTTCGGAGCAGACCGGGGAAACCCAGGCGGCACTGCTCAATAGGTGCCTAAACAGCCATCCCCGGGGAGTTATCATCGGAAGGGACGTGTCTCTGGGGCGTTACAGGATCGGTGAGCATGAGTTGGTCATGGAAAAAGTGACCTACCATGTGGGGTTTCCCAGAAAACCCCCATGGGAAGACGCAGAATAAAAATCGGAGCGAGACACGCAGGGAGGAACATCATGAATATATCAAAACGAAAGGAACAGGATAAATTAGTACTACAGTTAGAAGGCAGATTGGATACCATGACCTCCCCCCAGCTGGAAAAAGCGCTGGGGGAGGAACTGACGGATGAACGTGAGCTGGTGCTGGATCTTACGCCGCTACAGTATATCTCCTCCGCGGGCCTGCGGGTATTGCTGACGGCCCACAAGAGGATGATAGGCCGGGAGGGCAGGCTGACGGTCCGGGGAGCCAACGAGAGCGTCCGGGAAGTCTTTACCATCACCGGATTTATGAATATCCTGCATGTGGAGTGAAAGGGCGAATGTCCAGCAGGGGAGTTTCACCGGAATTTTCCATGAGGGTGTTCACCAGCGAAACTATGATCCAGGGATGTGTCCAGAATAATGAACATACTGCCGTATTCCCCCAAACCCACGGGGTAATTCGCTGAGGAATGAATATTACTTGTGTTGCCCCATGTAAAGATCTCTTCATCGGAGCGGCAATCCTGTTGTGAGTGTGTTCCCACAGACCGGGAGTATCCTGTCATAGCCAGCGCCAGTGTCAGCGCTGAATCCGGCCATATAATATAGAGGGGTACCGGAGGGACTAAGGAGGCTATTTTCTCCGCAAGAGCACGTTCTCAGCAACGCCGACAGAGCGTATTACGTCTGTAAAAGGGGCCAGAACTGTCAAAAAGACTTTGATTTGTGCTGCTGCATTGACACATACATGGGTTCGCGGTAAAATCATAGTACAAAATTGATTTATTAACAGGCGAATCAAAGGTGGTAAAGTAATGAAAGAAAAAATGAAAAAAGTGTTGTTAGCTGTGGGACTGTGTTTGCTGATTGGCCTACAGAGCGGTGTGGCTGTGGCGGCGGTATATTCTGAGGCATGTCCGTTTTGCGGCACCCGAGTGACAAGGGAAGATATCACACAGCTGATCTCTCTGAACTTTTTGGAAAGGTGTGAAGAACATAGAAAATGTGATATATTTATAGCAGCTTATGAATGCTATAGTAGAACCACATGCCAAACACCATTATGTCCAAACTTTGAGAGATATTCATATGAAGGAAGTTATACGGAGATAAAACATGTGGATAAATAGTAAATATATGGATTTTATTAAATGTAAGAACAAACAATATATTTACTGGCTAGTGCTGTTTATTATATCATTAACTTTATATTCATGTGGACTCCGGGAACGACCGGAGTCCATTTCGCCTGTATATGAGAATGGCTCTGTTGCGGTGGCCGAGTTCCGGTACATGGAGTTGCCGGTACCGCTGGAGGCAATCAAAACATATACTTCCAGTGAAAAGTGGCTATATGCCGTTGGCGTCGAAAGATATGAACGTGATAAGCAGCCCGGAGTCTGGTGCGTATATAGGGGAGAGATATCGGATGAGTTTGAACCGCAGCCTTATATCGTCTATGATGGGAATAGCTTGGTCTCAATGTTAGTTGACAGGGATGATAACTGCTATTTGTTCTTCACGGACTCCGGCGGAGAAGGCACGCTGCTCAAATATAATGCAAACGGGGAAATGTTGTGGGAGAAAAGCTATCTGGCGCAGCAGCTGCTTGGAAAAAGCGAAAGGCTTTCTCAGGGACTGGTTACGGAGGACGGCAGGGTGTATCTTTATGATTACGGAGCCGATGGTAGTATCTTTGCCTTTGAAACGGACGGTGATTTGAGGGAAGTGTATACGCCCAAGCTGGATGCCCTGGAAGGGATCGCGGAGGGGCGGAATGGACAGATTTATGGGTACTGTATCACTGGAGAAGAACCGGTCTTTGTAAAGATAGAGGGAGGAGATGCAAACCAACACCAAAGATATGTATGTCCTGTTGTGCCCCTACAGGTGTATGGAGGACGTGAAGATGGTATTTATCTGTCCACTGAGGAGGGGCTGTGGCAATATATTCCAGAGGATGAGACATTTCAGAGAATGTGGAGATGGGATGATGAGTATGTGCAGATAGACGGTACCCAAGTAGACTACATTTTCAGGGGCAAAGAAAAGGTGCATCTGGTTTGCCGGGAATGGGGAACCGGTATGGTGGGATGGAATGGGGGAAAACTTGTCTTTGTTTCCGTTGACAATAGATATTGCCAAGACTATCCTGAAAAAGAGATTGTAACCATAAGCCGGTCTTCTTTTCATGAGTTCTATGAATTTGACAGTCAAATGGAGGAGTTGGTGCGGCGATACAACCGTCAGAGCAGGAGATATAAAGTAGTAGTGCTGGAGCAGGAAGATCTGACTACAAGGGCAGCGCAGGAGGAGTTTTTGGGGACAATAGAAATGCAGCTTTTGCGCGGGGAAGGCCCGGATATCATAGAGGTAAAGGGGTTGGACGTGAGCAGCCTGGCGGCCAAGGGAGCCTTTGAGGACCTGACGGATTATTACGAGTCCAGTGAGATCGTGCGAACGCAGGATATATTGGAATCTGTCAGAGAGGCCGGCAACGTGATGGGGGAAAATGTGATAGTAATTCCGTGTTTTTCGATAGACACCATGCTCTGTAGGGAGAATATAGACTTGGGAGACTGGACCCCCCTGCGTTTTTTGGAACTGGTGCAGGGTGACGGATCGCGTATATATGGCACGGCATCCCGGCAGACTGCTTTCAAATATTGCATGGGTATAAGAATGGCGGAGCGTTTCGTGGACTATGAGAACAGAGAGTGCTGTTTTGACTGTGATGAATTCCGTCAGATTCTGGAGGGCTGTAAGGAATGGCAGGCTGAGGTGCCGGACCCTATAAAAGCGGACAGTGTCGAAACGCTTTTGAAACAGCTTTCAAACTTAAATGGCAGAAGATCCCTTGAACAGGAATGGCTGTTAAAGACGACGGTCATCAGCAACATGGGCAATGCGCTGGATAGCAGTGCAGAAGGCTATGTACTTGGTTATCCGGGCTGGGACGGCGCGGAAAATCGCCTTATTACCATGGACGCGTTTGTTATGAACAGCGCCTCACAAAATAAAGCGGGCGCTTGGGATTTTCTGGAATTCCTGCTGTCACAGGAGACACAGGATTCTATACAGTGGGGATTTCCAGCCAGGAAAAACAGTTTTGAGAACTATCTGAATGAATCATTTAGGAGCGCAGCGTACATGTCCACGGAGTTTAACTATACTTTTGATAAGGTACAGAATCCTGCGCAGGAGGATTTCGCAAGGGTCAGAGAGATAGTGGCGAACGCCGTGTATCTGTATCCCGGCACTTACTATAACAATAATCCTGTCCGGGTTATCCTGGAGGAGGAGACGGGAATGTACTTTGCCGGGGACGCTACTCTGGAGGAAACGGTAAAAAAGATACAGAGCCGCGTAACGCTATATTTGAACGAGCTTTGAAAATAATATATGCTGAGCAAAATATAACAGGATAAGTAAATGCCGCCGCTATGGTCTTTCTCCGGATGCGGCGGTCCGCTTTTTGCCTGGAATGATTAATAGCAGGAATGTGTGGCCTTGTAGGACGCCTCAAATATTATCCACAACCTGGTCTGCGGCGCATTGACAAACGCGCTAATATTGTATATAATTTAGTACAATCCATGTATACAAAATGCAACCGAAATACAAAATGCGTAGATCAATATAGAAGGACGGATATTTCATGAGTCACGAGACAAATACATTGACCCGAAAGGCATACGCAAAGATTAATCTGGGCCTGGACGTGGTGCGGCGGCTGGAGAACGGTTATCATGAGGTGAGGATGATCATGCAGACCGTGGGAATCCATGATGTGCTGACTTTCAAGGCGGCGCAAAGCGGTATCCGCATCACCACCGACAGCGGTGAACTGCCGGTTGGGGAGGACAATCTGATCTACAAGGCCGCCCGGCTGCTGACGGAGACCGGCAATGTGCAGGAGGGCGTGGAGATCCATCTGGAAAAGCATATTCCCATTGCCGCAGGTATGGCAGGAGGCAGCAGCGACGCGGCGGCCACTCTGCTGGGACTCAATGACCTGTTTTCTCTGGGGATGTCAGAGGAACGGCTGCGGGAGTTGGGAGTGCGTATCGGCGCGGATGTACCCTATTGTATCATGGGCGGCACGGCGCTGGCTGAGGGGATCGGAGAGTTGCTCACGCCGCTGCCGCCCGCCCCGCCCTGCGTTTTGCTGATCGCCAAACCGGATATTCAAGTGTCCACCCAATATGTCTACGAGCATCTGGATGCCGCAGGCGTATGGCAGCACCCGGATATCGACGGCATGCGCCTTGCCATTGAAAACGGCGATCTGAGCGGCGTGACCGCCCGGCTGGGCAATGTGCTGGAGACGGTTACGGCGGAGCGATATCCGGTGATCGGACAGATCAAGGAGGAGATGCTTGCCCAGGGCGCGCTGGGCAGTCTGATGAGCGGCAGCGGCCCTACGGTGTTTGGCATCTATAGGGAGGAGAAACAGGCCCGGCAGGCCAGAGAGACACTTAAGCGGCAGGGTCTGGCCCGGGATCTTTTTGTGACATATAACGTATAAAGCCGGGCCGGCGGTATGCGGAAGAGAGGTAAATATGCAGGATAATCTCAGTATGCAGATGAATGAATTTTTACCGCTGCGGGACGTGGTGTTCAACACCCTGCGTCAGGCGATCCTGACCGGGGAATTAAAGCCCGGCGAGCGGCTGATGGAGATCCATCTGGCCAACAAGCTGGGGGTCAGCCGTACCCCGATCAGGGAGGCCATCCGCAAGCTGGAGCTGGAGGGCCTGGTGACGATGATCCCCCGGCGTGGAGCGGAGGTGGCTCAGATCACGGAAAAGAGCATGAATGATGTGCTGGAGGTCCGCAGGGCTCTGGACGCCCTGTGTGTGGAGCTTGCCTGCGAGAGGATCACGCCGGAGGACACGGAGCGGCTTAAGCTGGCTTGCGAGGCATTTGAGACCGCGGTCAAAACCAGAGACATCAAACAGATCGCCCGGGCGGATGTGGAGCTGCATGATATCATCGTGCAGGCCACAGGTAACCAGCGTCTGATCCAGTTGATCAACAATCTGTCTGAGCAGATGTACAGATACCGTTTTGAATATATCAAGGATATCAGCCAGCACCAGCGTCTGATCGACGAGCACCGGATGATCTACGAAGCCATCGTAAAAAATGATAAAGAGGCGGCAAGTCAAGCCGCCCATGTGCATATAGATAATCAAAAGAAAGCAATCATCGCCCAGATCCGCAGTGAGAAAAAACACTGAGGGAAACAGGGGAACGGAAACAGTGTATAAACCTGCGTCAAAATGGCAATAACTCTATTAAAATCAGGAATGGAGTATTGTCATGGAAAAAAGATTTATCGTCAGGTTGGCTCTGTGTTTCAGTCTGTATGCCGGCGGCTGGGGACTTGTATATCCGCAGCTGGTGATCACTTCGGATACCTGCAATGTCGTATGTGAAGAGGAGACAGAGCAGGGACAGCTCAAACAGGCGGAGCAGATGACTGCGGATCAGCTGCGCAGAGCATTGCAGGAGGCAGAGCCGGGACAGGTGCGTTATCGCAGCAGATTGCTGGAGCTGCTGGAAAAGCTCTGGAAGAATTCATAAAATGGGGTATAACAATATGGTGGAGTGGAAACACACAGACAAAAATGCGCCCATAGGTGTCTTTGATTCGGGAATAGGCGGGCTGACGGTTGTCCGTGAGATCATGCGGCAGATTCCCAATGAGAAAATCATTTATTTCGGCGATACGGCCAGGGTGCCCTATGGCAGCAAGTCCAAGGAGACCGTGACCAGGTTTTCCAAACAGATCGTCCGTTTCCTGAACACTTTTCAGGTCAAGACCATAGTGGTGGCATGTAACACGGCCAGCGCGTACGCGCTGGATGATCTGGAGCGGGAGAGCGACATTCCGATGATCGGAGTGGTGAAACCCGGCGCCAGGGTGGCCAGCGAAGTTACCCGCAACGGACGGATCGGCGTGATCGCCACGGAAGCCACCATCGGCAGTCAGATATACAGTCAGTACATAACACAGCTCAATAAGGATGTGACAATCTACGGAAAGGCATGTCCGCTGTTTGTTCCTCTGGTGGAGGAGGGGCTGTGGGTGGACCCGGTGACAGATGAGATCGCCAAGAGGTACCTGTCGGAATTGATCGATCTGGACATAGACACTTTGATCTTGGGATGTACACATTATCCGCTGATACGTTCCACTCTCGGAAGAGTCGTGGGAGAGGGAGTAACGCTGGTCAATCCCGCTTACGAGACAGCCAGGGAGCTGAAGGAGCTGCTGGGAGAAAAGGGATTGCTGGGGGACCATGCCCCGGCGCTGGGAGAGAATCAGTATCAGTTCTATGTCAGCGATATGGCGGATAAGTTTAAGAACTTTGCCAATTCCATTATCAAGTACGGCATACTGTCGGCGAAGACCATACATATTGAGGAGTACTAGTCCGTAGCGCATTGCGGCCATCTAAGGATGCTGCCGTATCGCCGTTCTCCCTTTTAGAGACCAATTTATTACGCGATACAGCTTTGGCCAGCACGTCAGGCACGCCGAATTGCCGATACTGATATGATCAACGGTCCCTTGTGGGAGCGTAGATTGATATGGAAAGCATCGTCACGGCCTGGGATTCCGGTCACTCTCCCCTTGGGGGAGTGCGGATTGAAAGCACGGGCGGAAAGGAACTGTGAACTGGAAAGACAGTCACTCTCCTTGAGGGAGTGTGGATTGAAAGGCTAAGGCCGATGTAGGGTACTATAACGATAGCAAGTCACCCCTTGGGGAGCGTAGATTGAGAGTATATAGCGCGAGGTATAGATTGAACAAAGGAAGAGTAGAGATAAGTATTAAAAGCATATTCAAGCCCACAGTATCAGAAGGAGAGGAAACGCCGTCCTGGGACAGCCCTCTGTGCCAACGGATGGAGTACAGGGTCCGGGGCGATCATTTTCAAAAGGGGGATACACACTATTGTCTGTATGAAGAACAGCCGGAGGGCTGGGAGGAGCCATACAGGGTAATGCTTAAGTGGAAAGCTGCTGTTTTGGAGCAGCATAAAAAAGGAAAAGCGGCATCCCGCATGGTATTTGAACCGGGGAAATGCCGCCGTGATATTTATCGTACCCCCTATGGGGATTTGCTGTTGGATATCCATACATACAGGCTGGATATCCGAGAGGAGCAGGGAAGTATTTTTCTGCTCCTGGAATATGATATAAAACAGGATGAACAGGTGATCTCCGGCAATCGAATGGAGATACATGTCAGAGAGTTGTCGTAACTTACTTTAACGGTTTGGCTCCGGCTTTCTCCTGAGCCGTCTCCCACATTCTCTTAAAGAATCCCTTCTTTTTTGCGGGTTTTTGTTCGGTTTTTCCATGCAGCCCCTTCACATCCAACACATAGATTCCGCTGACTATGGCTTTTACTTCCTTTTTCACTGGTACATTATCAAAAATCTTTTCATCGCAGATCAGGGACATGATCTGGGGACCGATTTTTGCTTTGATAATGGGCATCTTAGAGTTCCGCATCAGTTTGGGTGTCTGGTCTATGACCATCTGCGGCAGGCCGGAATCCTTTATCTTCATTCGTTTTTTGTCTATGATCAGCATGGAGAGGGTCTGCTTGTTCTGCTCCAGCATCTCCTGCTGCTCGGCCTGCTTTTTCTGGGCCTTTTTCCCGAGAAAATACAGGAGTATCACCACGGCGATAAGTATCAAAAGCACCACTAAAATAACAATTTGATATGTTTTCACGGATATATCCTCCTAATAATAGAGGTTCGTCAGAACCTTCATTCCGCATGTTCCCAGCCGGCACACAATTCCGGCGTTGTATGTGGGGCATTTTAATGTCTCCACGGGTATCCGTGCGCCGGCAGGGAACATGCTAAAGCTGGAATTCAGCATATTAGTTATTGTACCATGCCCTCAAAACGAAATCAACCGGGATTTCCGCATCTTTATTATAATTTTAGAGATTTTCGTGGGAAAGTATGTTATACTGTCTGTGAAACGGTATCACATACCACTCTATCGGAGGACTTGGGTGCCGCCTGAGTTTTGCAGGGAGAAACTCTTTATTTGAGCAGAATCGTTGAGCGGTATCTCAAGTAATGCCTGAGATATTTATGGGGACCAGTATGGAAAATTTATGGAGTAATATACAGATGTTAGCCGGTTATCTGACAGGCCATTTGATTCTGTGGAATATGTTGTTCGCGATCATCATCATCTTTTTTGAACGGAAGGAGCCCAGGAGCGTATGGGCCTGGCTTTTGCTGCTGTACTTTATTCCTTTTTTGGGGTTTCTGTTTTATCTGCTGCTGGGAACGGATATGCACAAGCGGAAAATGTTCCGTATGAAAGAAGTGGAGGACCGGCTGAACGAGGAGGTGCGGGGGCAGGAACACCGCCTGTTGAGCCGCCGCCTGGGGGAGACGGATGAGGATATCGACAGGTATGCGGATCTGATCATGTACAATCTGGAGAGCTCCGGCGCAGTGCTGACCAGCGATAACGAGATCGATATCTATACCGATGGCAACGCCAAATTTGACGCGCTGATCGAAGATATGCGGCGGGCCACCGAATTCATTCATATAGAGTATTATATTATTAAAAATGACGTGCTGTTTCAGCGTATAATAGATGTGCTCAGAGAGAAGGCGGCAGAGGGTGTGGAAGTGCGTATTCTGTTTGACAGTATGGGATGCCGCACAGTGAAGAACAGGTTCTGGAAACAGCTTAACAGCTGGGGCATCCAGACGGCTGAATTTTTTCCGGCGCTGTTGGGCAGACTTCAACTGCGTATCAATTACCGCAATCACCGCAAGATCGTGGTGATTGATAACAAAGTAGGGTACGTGGGCGGTTTTAACGTGGGCAAGGAATATCTGGGGCTGGATGAGAGATTCGGTTACTGGCGGGACACTCATCTGCGGATATCGGGGGGCGCTGTATTCGGTTTGCAGCTACGCTTTATCCTGGACTGGAATTACGCCTCCGGGCAGAATCTGTTCAGCGCCGGACGGTATCTGGAGGAGCCGCAGCCCGGCGCGGGAGGAGGCTGTAAAGTGCAGATCATCAGCAGCGGGCCAGACAATACGCTCAAGCAGATACGGGACAACTACCTGCATCTGATCCACAGGGCCAAGCGCAGGATCAGTATACAGACCCCTTATTTTATCCCGGATGAGTCCATGATGAGCGCCCTGCTCATCGCCATCCGCTCCGGCGTGGAGGTGCGGGTCATGATCCCCTGTAAGCCGGACCATCCCTTTGTCTATTGGGCAACCTATTCCTATGTGGGGGATCTGGTGATGGCGGGCGCCAGCTGTTATACCTACGACAACGGTTTTCTGCACAGCAAGGGACTGGTGGTGGATGACGAAGTGCTGTGCTATGGCACGGCCAATATGGATATCCGAAGTTTTTCCCTGAATTTTGAGGTGAACGCAGTGATTTATGACACCGGCAAGGCAGGGGAGATGACGGCTCTGTTTGAGCGGGATCTGGAACACTGTTCCCAGATCACCAAGGAGTCCTATGCCAGCCGCAATCTGAAGATCCGTCTGAAAGAGCAGGTGTGCAGGCTCCTGTCGCCTCTGTTATAAATATTTTTTTAATAATTTATTTTGAAAGTAAGGCTTTTACTGATAGCTGAATTGTGGTAGAATGGATAAAATGTTCCGCTCAAACGGTCTATGTTAAAAAAGCGGAGTTCTATCGATGTGTTGTGCATTTATGGATGTCTGTGACAGGACGGTATTTTCGCGCGGCAGTGCCGAGGGATGTGGCGGAATACGGGATCTCAAGAATTGAAGATCTTTTTAAGGAGGAAATTATGAGTAAGAGGATAGTGATCTTGCTGACTGCGTTGCTGGCAGTTGCTATGCTGGGCGGCTGCGGCAAAGAGTCTGGCGCTCTGCAGGATATGAAAGTGGAAAAATATGTGACGCTGGGGGAATATACGGGACTTCCCGCGCAGCTGCCGTCCGCTGATGTGGATGAGGCGCAGATAGAAGAATTGTTTAAGGCCTTGTATCTGGACAGTGTCACACCGGATATGGGTATTACGGACCGCCAGGTGGTTGCGGGAGATACCGTCAATATCGACTATGAGGGAAAGAAGGACGGCGTGGCCTTTGCGGGCGGTACAGACAGCGGCGCGCAGTTGGAGATAGGCTCCGGACATTTCATTCCGGGGTTCGAGGACGGACTGATCGGAGCTGCGCCCGGAGAAACCAGAGATCTGGAGCTATTATTTCCGGAGAATTACGGCAACGCGGAGCTGGCAGGACAGGCTGTGGTATTTACCGTAACCGTGAACTTTATTTATCCTACCGAATATAGTGACGAAGTTGTGGCGAGGCTGGGGATTGACGATATCAACACAGTGGAGGAAATGCGGCAGTTTGTGCGTGATTATCTGGAGAGCAACGCGCGGAGTACTTATCAGAGGACATTGGAGAGCAAAGTGGTGGATAATCTGGTAGCAGGCTGTGTGTTCCAGGAGATTCCCGAGGCGGTGGTGCAGAGATACCGGGACAATGTACGGGAAGGCATGGAGGCGGACTGCGCCGCTCAGGGAGTGGATATCAATACGTATTGCATGTACAATTATGGGATGGACGCGGAGACCTTTTTGGATCAGTACGCGCAGGAGGCGGCCAAGCAGAGTCTGGCCTTTCAGGCGGTGGCAAACGCGGAAAATCTGAATATATCCGATGAGGAACTACAGGAGACACTGGAGCAGTACGCGGCGCAGGGAGGCTACGCGTCTGTGGAGGAATTTCTGGGAGAGTTGGACAGGGAGGAATACAGAGAATATTTCATGTTTGAAAAAGTGCTGGAATTCCTGACACAGAATGCACAGATCACGGAATATTGAGGACAATGCGGAAGGGAGGTTCCGACGAACCTCTAAAACAGCATACGCCTAAACAGAGCCCGAAATACATACCGGCCGTGTTATGGAAAGGATGTATTTTCGGAAATAGGGGGTATGCGGAACATATATTTAGGAGGAGAATAATCATGGAGTTAACAGAAATCAAGGCAATTTACCGCAGTCCGGCGGACTATGCGGACAAAGAGATCACAGTGGGCGGCTGGGTCAGGAACAACCGTGATTCCAAGAACTTTGGTTTCCTTGTGATTAACGACGGTACTTTTTTTGAGCCACTACAGGTAGTATACGGAGAAAAATTGGATAATTTCGCAGAACTCTGCAAGGTGAATGTGGGTGCGGCGCTGATCATCCGGGGTACGATCGTGCTCACGCCGGACGCTAAGCAGCCTTTTGAGATGCAGGCGGCCGAGGTGACGGTGGAAGGCCCCTCCGGAGCGGATTATCCCCTTCAGAAAAAGCGTCACAGCTTTGAATATCTGCGCACGATCTCTCATTTGCGCCCCCGTACCAACACTTTTCAGGCGGTGTTCAGGGTGCGGTCTCTCATCGCCTATGCGATCCACAGTTTCTTTCAGGAGAGAGGTTTTGTGTATGTGCATACGCCGCTGATCACCGGCAGTGACTGCGAGGGAGCGGGAGAGATGTTCCAGGTGACGACTCTGGACCTTAAGGACGTACCCAAGACTGCGGAGGGCGACATTGACTTTGGGCAGGATTTCTTTGGAAAGCCTACCAACCTGACGGTGAGCGGCCAGCTCAACGGCGAGACTTTTGCCATGGCTTTTAAGAATATCTATACCTTTGGTCCTACTTTCCGGGCGGAGAATTCCAACACCACACGGCATGCGGCGGAATTCTGGATGATCGAGCCGGAGATGGCTTTTGCCGATCTGAAGGATGATATGATGCTTGCGGAAAGCATGCTGAAATACATTATTCGCTATGTTTTGGAGAACGCGCCGGAGGAGATGGCGTTCTTTAACCAGTTCGTGGATAAGGGGCTGCTCGAACGGCTTGAGCATGTGGTGAACTCCGATTTTGCGCATGTGACCTATACCCAGGCCATTGAGATATTGGAGAAACATAACGACCAATTTGACTATAAGGTATTCTGGGGATGCGATCTCCAGACAGAGCATGAGAGATATCTGACGGAGCAGGAATTCAAGCGCCCGGTATTTGTGACGGATTATCCCAAGGAGATAAAGGCGTTTTATATGAAACTCAACGAGGATGGCAAGACCGTGGCGGCGATGGACTGTCTGGTGCCCGGTATCGGGGAGATCATCGGCGGCAGCCAGCGTGAGGATCAGCTTGAGGTACTGGAGCGCCGCATGGAGGAGATGGGCCTCAACAAGGAGGATTACGGTTTTTATCTGGATCTGCGCCGCTACGGTTCCGCCCGGCATGCCGGATTCGGATTGGGATTTGAGAGATGCGTCATGTACCTCACGGGTATGGGCAACATCCGAGACGTGATCCCGTTCCCCAGAACAGTTAATAACTGCGAACTGTGATTGCCTGAGAGGATCGGAAGAGGAAAGGAGCTTGTGTAAGGATGAGGTCCGGAGTGAAAAAGTGTATGATAACCGTGACGGTGGCGGCGTTACTGCTGGCTACTCTGTCAGGAGCCACGATGGAAACCTGGGCTACAACCATTAAGGATGTGGAGAATGCCATTGAAAACACCCAGAATCAGTTGGATGAGATCAACGGCAATATTTCCGATATGGAAGATCAGCAGGACCTGTTGGAGGAACAGATGGAGGATCTGAATGCGGAGATCATCAATATCCTGGCCAGCATCGATATCCTGGAGGAGGATATTGCCCAGAAAAAGAGGGATATCGCCCAGAAAGAGGAGGATATCGTGCTGACCCAGCAGGCTTATGAGGAGGCTTTGCAGCGTGAGGAGGATCAAGCTGCCGCCATGGCGCTGCAGATTCAGTTTATGTATGAGACGGGTGAGGAAACCTGGATGAATATGTTGCTGAACAATTCCAGTTTCAGCGATATGCTCAACAGAGTCACCTATGCGGAGAGCGTCAGCGCCTACAACCAGCAGATGCTGGACCAGTATGAGGCCACCCGTAAGGAAGTGCATGATCTTTGGGAGAAGTTGGAGGCTGATAAAGCTGCGCTGGAGGCCGACAGAGAGGGTCTCGAGAACGACAAGGCGGAGATGGAGACGCAGAAGGAATATTGCGATGAGCTGGTGGCCAAGCTTCAGGAACAGTCCGACAATTTTGCAACACAGATCGCCAGGGCCAGACAGGAAGCCGCGGCGACCAAGGCTCTGCTGCAGCAGGAGAGGAACCAGCTGAAAAAGCTGAAGGAGGAGGAACGCAAAAAAGAGGCAGAGAGACGCCGTCAGGCGGCGCTGGCTGCGGCGGCCAAGAACCCTCCCCAGGTTACGAACAATACCAATTACAGCTCCTATGTAGATAATGCGGCAGGAAGCGATAAGGGCAAGCAGATTGCTAAGTATGCCCTACAGTTTGTGGGTAATCCCTATGTGGCGGGAGGCACCAGCCTTACGCAAGGGGCAGATTGCTCCGGCTTTACCTACCGTGTGTATATGGATTATGGTTATGACATTTCCCGGACCTCCTATTCACAGAGAAGTGCCGGACGCGCCGTGGACTACAGCGAGGCCCAGCCCGGAGACCTGATCTGCTATGAAGGGCATGTGGCTCTGTACATAGGCGGCGGCAAGATCGTACATGCCAGTACTCAGAGAACAGGTATCAAGGTGGGTAACGCCAACTACCGGACCATCCTTGCTGTGCGGCGTATACTTTAATCTTTAGACGGAAGTTCTGCTTACAGGGCAGAAAATATTAACATGTGTAAGAGGTGCGGTCATTCTCCGGATGATCCGCGCCTCTCGCCCATTGGGTGTCAGAAAAAATGGCAGGCCATGGCAGGGAGGTAAGAGAAGATGAGATATCAGGAGGACAGGGCAGAGGATATTCGGATTGCATTTATAGGCGGCGGCTCCAGGGGATGGGCCTGGACATTTATGACAGACCTTGCCATGGATTCCCGCGTCAGCGGGACGATATGTCTGTATGATATAGACATGGAGGCGGCAAAAGCCAATGAGATTATCGGAAACCGTCTGAAACAGCGGCAGGATGTCCCCGGAAAATGGGATTATACTGTAAAGGCAACGCTACAGGAGGCACTGGAGGGAGCGGACTTTGTGGTGATTTCCATTCTGCCCAAAACTTTTGACGAGATGGAGACGGATGTACACTTGCCGGAGCGGCTTGGCATCTATCAGTCTGTAGGGGATACGGCGGGGCCGGGAGGCATGATACGCGCTCTGCGCACATTGCCGATGTTCATGGAGTTTGGAGAGGCCATTAGGAAATACTGTCCGCAGGCCTGGGTCATCAACTATACCAATCCCATGTCCCTGTGTGTAAAATCGCTGTATCAGGTATTTCCTGGTATCAAAGCCTTTGGCTGCTGCCATGAGGTGTTTGGAACCCAAAAGGTTCTGGCGGCCATCGCGGAGCGGGAATTGGGATGCGGCCCCATAGACCGGCGGGATATCCTTGTCAATGTGTTGGGGATCAATCATTTTACCTGGTTTGACTATGCCGGCTATAAGGGGATTGATTTGTTCCCGGTATACAGAAGGTATGTGGAAACCCACTATGAGGAGGGTTTTGAGGAAAAAGATAACCATTGGATGAACTCTACATTTGCCTGCGCCCATCGTGTTAAAATGGACCTGTTCAGACGTTACGGCCTGATCGCGGCGGCGGGAGACCGTCATCTGGCGGAGTTTATGCCAGGAGAATTGTATCTGAAGGACCCTCAGACCGTGGCGGACTGGAAGTTTGGGCTGACAACCGTGGCCTGGAGAAAAGAAGACCTGCAAAGGCGCAAGGCGCGCAGCCGCAGGCTGGTGAGCGGTGAGGAGGAAATAAAGCTGGAACCCACGGGAGAGGAAGGTATTCTGCTGATCAAAGCGCTCTGTGGCCTGGAGCGGGTGGTGAGCAATGTAAATATCCCCAACAGAGGCGGTCAGATTGCCAATCTTCCCCCGGACGCGGTGGTGGAGACCAACGCAGTATTTGAGAGGGATGCTATACGTCCGGTGCTTGCAGGCAGTGTTCCCGATCCGGTGCGCCAACTTATTTTACCTCATCTGGAGAACCATAATCGTATTATGCAGGTAACGCTGGGGGACAATAGGGATGTGGAAACGGTGACAGAGGCGTTTATGAATGATCCCCTGGTTAAAGGCAGGGCAACAAGGGAAGATGTACAGGCCCTGGTACGGGATATGATGTCCGCGACTCTGGGGTGACGGAGGCGGAACAAAACAGCGTTTGTCTGGAGAGCACCCAAGGAAATCGCCGGCCGTATTGTGGACAGGGATTTCCCTGCTGGGTATGGCAGCGGGAAGATAAAGGCTGAACTTAAAATGGAGGTAAGGCTGTGAATATAATTGTTGCAGGAAACGGCAAGATGGGGGCTACATTGACCCGGCAGCTCGCTATGGAAGGACATGATCTGACGTTGGTAGACTCCAACCCCAGAGTGTTGGAGAATACCCAGGACCGGTATGACGTTATGGTGATACATGGGAATTGCGCTACCATGGATGTGTTAAAGCAGGCGGGGATTAAGGAGGCGGATCTTCTGATAGCCATGGCGGGAGAGGATGAGATCAACCTGCTATGCTGTATGACGGCTCACGCCATGAATCCCCGGCTTCATACCATTGCCCGGGTGCGCAATCCGGAGTATACGCAGCAGATTTACAAGATGCGGGATATGTTCGGCCTGTCCATGGCGGTGAACCCTGAGCGTCAGGCGGCAATCGAGATCAGCAGGCTGCTGAAATATCCCGGATTCCTGAAACGGGATACTTTTGCCCGCGGCAGAGTGGAGCTGGTGGAGCTTAAGCTGAACGAGCAGAGCAAGCTCTGCGACGTGGCGCTGAACGATATGAACGGTATCGTCAAATGCAAGATTCTGGTGTGTACCGTGTTGCGGGACGGCAAGGCGGTGGCCCCGGACGGAAATTTTGTGCTTCGGGAGGGGGACCGGATCTTTGTGACGGCTCCCAGCAATGAGCTGGCCACTTTGCTGCACAATCTGGGAATCATCACCCACAAGGTCAAACGAGTGCTGGTGTGCGGCGGCGGGCGGGTTACGATCTATCTGGCTAAGCAGCTGGAGAAAAGCGGAATATCCATACAGATCGTGGAGCAGGACCCCAAGCGCTGCGTGGATCTGGCCAGTATGCTGCCACATGCCGAGATCACCCAGGGAGACGCCAGCAGCGAACTTTTGCTGGAAAGCGAGGGGATCGCGTCCTGCGATGCGCTGGCTACGCTGACCGGTATAGACGAACTGAATATGATCATCTCTCTCTACGGCAGCAGTTGCGGCGTACCGCAGATCATTACGAAACTGGGACGCATCAACAATAAAAATATTTTGGATAATCTGTCGCTGGGCAGCATCATCAGTCCCAAGGAACTGTGCTGCAACACCATTGTCCGCTATGTGCGGGCCATGCAGAATCAGACGGGCGCGGCCAAAACCGTGTACTCCATAGCGGATGGCCAGGCCGAGGCCATGGAGTTTTTGGTGGACGAGCACACCCGGCACTGTGGGGAACCGCTTAAACAGCTTAAGATCAAGAAAAACGTGCTGGTGGCCTGCATCACAAAGGGTGTACAACAGGAGATCCCCAATGGTGACTCCTCTTTTGCGCGGGGTGATACAGTGATCATCGTGACCAATGGAGACAGAGTAATTTATCAGTTGAATGACATTTTTGAATAAAGAGGATTGAAACGACAATGAATTACAAGATGATGGGTAAGTTTATTGGGCTGCTCTTGGTGGTGGAGAGCGTATTTATGATTCCTGCTCTTATTATCAGTCTGTGTAAGAAGGAGCAAAGCTCCGCTATGGGTTTTGCGGTGACTATTCTGATCCTGTGGGGAGCGGGGATGCTGCTGCGTCTGTTGTGCCGCCGGGCAAAGAAAAGCTTTTTTGCAAAGGAAGGATTGGTGTGTGTAGGACTGGGGTGGCTGATCATGAGTCTGCTGGGCTGCCTGCCCTTCTTTCTGTCAGGGGCGATTCCCAATTACGTGGATGCCCTGTTCGAGATGGTATCCGGTTTTACCACCACGGGAGCTTCCATTCTGGAACAGATAGAAGGTCTTCCCTATGGAATCCTGTATTGGCGGAGTTTCAGCCATTGGCTGGGGGGAATGGGAGTATTGGTGTTCCTGCTGGCTATTCCCACTGAGGGACAGGGGGGCAGCGGTTTTACCATGCATCTGCTGCGGGCGGAAAGCCCCGGGCCTAATGTGGGCAAGCTGGTGCCGAAGATGAAACAGACGGCTCAGATCCTGTACGTGCTTTATATTGTACTGACTGTCTTGAATGTGATCTTTCTGCTGATAGGGGATATGCCGGTGTTTGACGCCATATGTACGGCTTTTGGCACTGCCGGCACGGGCGGATTTGGTATCAAGGGCGACAGCATCGCGGGGTATAGTCCCTATCTGCAGAATGTCTGTACGGTGTTTATGCTGTTGTTCGGAGTGAATTTCAGTTGCTATTATCTGCTGCTGTTACGTCAGGTGAAAAGCGTATTTAAGGATGAGGAACTTCGGGTCTATCTGGGGATCATACTGGCCAGTATTCTGTTGATCGTATGGAATCTGAGAGGTTTTTACGGTACGTTGGAGGAGACTGTGAGACATACGGCCTTTCAGGTAGCCAGTATCATAACTACTACAGGGTATGCCACTACGGATTTTGACTTATGGCCCGGTCTGTCCAAAGCTATTTTGCTGTTTTTGATGGTCATTGGTGCCTGCGCGGGCAGCACGGGAGGCGGTTTTAAATGCGGCAGGGCCTTGCTGGTGGTAAAGAACATGCTGCGCAGTGTCCGCCAGCTGATCCGTCCCCAGCGGGTGCAGGTAGTGCGGATGAACGGGCAGACGGTGGATGAGAAAGTACTGGCCAATACCAATACCTATGTGGCAGCCTATGTTATGATCATCCTTGCCAGTTTCCTGTTGATCTCGGTGGACGGTTTTTCCATAACCACCAACCTTTCAGCGGTATTGGCCTGTTTTAACAATATCGGTCCCGGTTTCGAGGCAGTGGGTCCCACCTGTAATTTTGCCTCTTACAGTATATTTTCCAAGCTGGTGCTGATATGGGATATGCTGGCCGGGAGATTGGAGATATTCCCCATATTAATATTGTTTTCCAGAACGACTTGGAGACAGAGATGATTTGCCGGACAAGAAAGCCCTGTGTTATGTATCCGCAGGTGTATCGGTATGATAAAGGCTCTTGAGATTTTTTATCCTATCCTGACGGGAACGCAGGGCGATTGTTACGGTGGGACTGATATCTTTCCAGGTCAGATGAGTTCCCGTATCTTTACATTGAATCAGTGCGTCATATAGGGACTTAACGTCTATTTTATGTCTATTGGAGAAAAAAGTCTTTGCAAGAAGTCTGGAGCCGCCGTCATTAGACATGAAATAGGGGTAATTTTTTTTCATAGCCATATAAAGTGACCGGAGCTCGCCAAGATTTTCACGCGGTGACGCATAATTGTATATATCCTTGTCTTTGGGAAAGGCAAAATGGTTTATTTTTTCAAATGCCTCATGGAAATATTCCTCATATTCTTGTTTTTCCTGATCGCATAACAAATAATCCTCGTAGTCGAGTACAGTGAGTTGATCAGACTCTATCAAGTCCGGCAGAAAGGAATTGCTCTTTAATTCAGTATCGGCTACAAAACGATGCATAACCGGATGTAGATTTAAGTCATGCATGATCCGTAAAAACAGACCCGTTCCACGCTCATTTTGAGTTGCTGTATTAAAAAAATCGGCATCGATTACAGCTGGTATCAGATTGCCCATATCTATTCCCCAAATCGATAAGTATCATCGTTCCCCTCGTATTTTATCTGTTCCAAATGAAACAGTTCCCTGAGACGGTTCACCTTTGAATTGTCTGCATAGATCTCTGAACTCTCCAGCAGATTGATATCCTGTTCGATGGTCTCCATAGAACAGGTCTTATTTACAGTTTCCAGACGGGTATATTGATTTTCCGACCGCAAGCGTTTATAAAGCGTTTCCTGCCTTTCAAAGCCCCGTAAAAAGTTCTTCTCAGAATTTTCTTGAATATATTTCAGTTCAATAAAACGGCGAATCACTGCCTTATAAGGTGTACAGAAATAGTTCATCAGATAAGTGACCAGACGAACCATTGTTTCAGTGGATATAGTCGGTCCTTGATAGTCCAGTTCTTTTAGTCGATGCAAAGTCTCATCTACAAATATTTCTTCGGGGAGGAGCAGTTCGGCGGCAAACCGGTTTACCACGTCTTCCGAATCCAGATCATACCGTTTCAGCTTATTCTTTACGTAGCTGTCAACTTTCCATACATGCCCCAGTTCATGAGCGGCAGTCCATGTCTGTTCCTGTACGGCCTTTGTGGTATTGATAAACACAAATTGCTCTTTACCTGCTCCCAGAGGCTTTATGATATGGCAACCCTCTATTTTAGGGTCCTCCAGCGGGTAATACAGTACGATACAGTGTTTCTCTAACAGCGCAAACACATCATCCCTTATGACCTGATTTACAATATGTTCCTCTTTTCTTTTTTCGTCCACAAATTCCTGTATGGCTTTTACCGTATCTGGATCTTTGCCAATCATTTCGCATCCTCCCTGGACCATTCCTCTAAGACCGCTTTCTCAAGGAGTCTCTGAGATTGTCATACTTTGGTCATTCTATCAGGTTGATGATTTTACAGATAATTCTTTTATACCTTCCTCGTCCAATAGCTCTTGAATATCACAGTAGACGTCAAATAGGTCCAGAATCTGTTTTTTGTATTCCGGTTTTGAGAACTCTCCTCGACATTCCAGACAGCCGGCCTCTTCGTAGACTTTGTCGTCCTGAGCCTGATATAGGACGTCCACGTCAACGTCCAGAGCTTTGGCAATCTCTTCCCTCTCCTGCATAGTAAGAAACAGGCGGGCATCCATTATCCGGTGTATCTCCTGCACGGAATATCCAAGCTGCTCAGCAAAAGTTTCGGGCTGTATATTTTTTTTATTCAGGATAACCTGGAGATTATTACCAAATATTCTGCTTTTTTCGCTCATTACATCCTCCTGCCGTAGAATTACGGAATCTTGCCCTTATTATTTACCATATCATCTTAATTTATTGTTTTGGGATATGCTTTATTTTGCCGGGTCTGCGTTATATCAACCGTTAATCTGCTATATTATTTTAGCATGTCTTTTGCGGTGATTCAATCGCTACATGTAGTGAGGCGGGGCATAGATATAGTGGAATTATTGCAATTTTCCGATACATCCCTGCCATATTTCCTTGATACCATCTCTTCGCTGCGCCAGACGGATAAGTTTGCGCAGATCGGACTGTGTCATAATATATTAGGCGATATCGCCGGATACCTCCCTGCGTTCCCTTGCTGCCAGATCATACAGATAGTCCTGAATATCGGCAGGAGCCTGATCCATGGCCAGAGCTTTTATGAGTTCTATAAAGAGTGAGTTCGGGAGGCCTATTGTTGCCGCGTTCAATATCGCTGATGTAGGTGGGAGTTTTTCTTACCGCCTTGGCAACGAAACGCAGAGTTATGCCCTGCACCCGGCGGATATAGCGCAGAGACTGTCCAAAACTATATTCGTGATTTTGTATTGTATGCAGGATGTTGGTGCTCTGTTCCAATTTCATCCGGAGACAGATATTCTTACACTTCGGCGATCACTTCCACTTCGCAGAGCACGTTCTTGGGCAGCGTTTTCACAGCCACACAGGAGCGGGCGGGTTTGCCGGTGAAATACTGGCCGTAGACCTGGTTAAAGGCGGCAAAATCGTCCATGTCAGCCAGAAAACAGGTGGTCTTTACGGTCTTTTCATAGGAAGAACCGGCGGCCTCCAGCAGAGCGCCCAGATTTTTCATAACCTGATGTGCCTGTTCGGCAACGGTAGCGCCCACCACTTCACCGGAGACGGGGTCGAGGGCGATCTGTCCTGAGGTAAAGAGCAGTCCGCCAGTGATAAATCCTTGAGAATAAGGGCCGATGGCGGCGGGAGCATTGGGGGTAGAGATCTGTTTCATAGGTATATCCTCCTGATTTTTATTTGCTGGTATTCCTTTTGTGGGTACTTTTTCAGTATAGCACAGAGGAGCAAAAAAAACCATCTTTACCACAATTTTTTACATTTACTAAAGTGGTCGCCGGGACTAGAATAGCCTTGTTTAGTGCAGGATATGCCAGGCGCCGGTTTGTCTGGGTATGCCTGCCGGGGAGGATGGGAACTGATGTTCCAAATACTGATTAACGCAATAACATGGCCGTGACCCGTGTTATGCAGAAATGAGGTGAGCTGTGAAAAAGGAACAAAAATCCAAGCTTGCGTGGCTCTGGGAAAACATGAAAGGATATCGGGCTCTGTATGTATTAAGTCTGCTGGGAACGATCCTGTACAATGTGATGCAGTTGGCAGTGCCTTATGTTTCGCAGAAAATCATTGATCTGTTCCTGAGCGGGGAGCAGGCAGCGGAAAATCTGGCCACCAAAAGGGATCTGTTCTGGGAGCTGGTGGTGGCGATGGTGGCGCTGACCCTTGTGAGGACTACCATCGTGTATCTGTCCTGTATGGGCGGTGAGGTGACTTCCCAGAAGACGCTCTACAGAATCCGCACATATCTGTTCGATAAGATTGAACGGCAGGATATGCATTTTTACGCTACATACCGCACCGGCGATCTGATGACCAGAATGACCGGTGACCTGGATGCGGTACGGCATATGATCGCCTGGGTTATCCGCACCATCGTAGAGTCGCTGGCGCTGATGGGAGCCACGGCGATATACTTTTTCTATATGGACTGGCGGCTGGCTCTGTGCATGTTTGCCATCGCGCCTTTTATTTTCCTGATCATCATTCTGTTTAAGAATAAGGTTGCGCCCCGGCACAAGGCGCTGCGGGAAAAGCTGGCGGAGATGAATACCATCGCTCAGGAAAATATCTCCGGCAACCGGGTGGTAAAGGCTTTTGCCAGAGAAAAGTATGAGATAGAGAAGTTTGACGACTGTAACACTTCCTATTCCCAGACCAATCAGAAGACGGCGCTGACCTGGCTGACTTACTATCCCTATGTGGAGTCCTTTGCCAACCTGATGCCGGCGGTACTGCTGTTGGTGGGCGGTATCTTCCTGATCCGGGACCAGATAACCATGGGGCAGTATGTGGCATTCTCCAGTCTGATCTGGGCCATCGCCAACCCCATGCGGCAGCTTGGCAATATTATGAACGAATTCCAGCGGTTCTCCGCCGCTTCCGAGAAGGTTATGGAGATCTATTATTCCGAACCGGAGATCGTGGACCTGCCGGGAGCCATCGACAGGCCGCAGCGGTTTGAGGGCCGGATCGAGTTTAAGAACGTGAGTTTTCAGTATGCGGACGGCAAGCTGCCGATCCTGCATGACGTGAGTTTTACGGCTGAGCCGGGAGAGACCGTGGCGATCATGGGAGAGACGGGCTGCGGCAAGACCTCGCTGATCCAGCTCATCCCCAGATTTTATGAACCCACAGAGGGGGAAGTGCTGGTGGACGGCATCCCGGTGCAGGATATGAAACTGCATCAGCTGCGCAAAAATATCGGGTTGGCAACCCAGGATGTGCTGCTGTATTCGGATTCCATAGACGGCAATATCGCTTTCGGAGACAGCCATATCACCCAGGAACAGGTGGTGAAATTTGCCAGATATTCGGCGGCCTCTGATTTTATCGCCCGTATGCCTGAGGGATATGATACCATCGTAGGCGAGAGGGGCGTGGGACTCTCGGGTGGTCAAAAACAGCGTATTTCCCTGGCAAGAGCGCTTGCTGTACGCCCGGCCATCCTGATTCTGGACGATACCACCTCCGCGGTGGACATGGAGACGGAAAAGCAGATTCAGCACAGTCTGGAAGAGCTGGATTTCCCCTGTACCAAGATCATCATTGCCCAGCGGATATCCACTACGAAATACGCGGATAAGATCCTGGTATTGCAGGACGGCAGGATCACCGAGTGCGGCACCCATGAGGAGCTGATCCGGAAGAAGGGATATTATTACCAAGTCGTGCAGCTGCAAACCGGAGAGCAGAATGCGGAACGCAGAGAGGGGGCATAGAGATGGCAAGAAGAAATACATACCGGGAAGACGAGGTGCTGGAAACACCTTTTGACTATCATCATCTGTTGCGTGCGTCTGTCTATATCAAAAAATATCTTGGAAAAATGATATTGGCTCTCAGCCTCAGCGCTGTGGGCGGGATCACGGCGCTGTTTGGACCCATGCTGACCCAGCGGGCGCTGGATGAGGCCATACCCAACAAGGATATGCGTATGCTGGCGACTCTGGTGCTGGTGCTGGTGGGCACCTTTGCTGCCAGCGTCCTCTTCACCACCGTCCGTTCCAGGATCATGGTTCGGGTGGGGCAGGGGATCATCTATGATATCCGCAAGGACATTTTTGCCCATCTGCAGAAACTGCCTTTTCAGTACTATGACGACAGACCTCACGGCAAGATACTGATCCGTGTGGTAAACTATGTCAATTCCGTGTCCGACATGCTCTCCAACGGATTGATCAATGTGGTGCTGGAGATATTGAATCTGATCTTTATTGTGATCTTCATGTTTCTGGTGGATGTAAAACTGTCTCTGGTGGTGTTGGCGGGCGTGCCGGTGCTGGCGGTATTCCTGCTGTATATCAAGAAACGTCAGAGAAAGGCATGGCAGCAGGTATCCAACAAGAACTCCAACTTAAACGCCTATCTGCAGGAGAACATCGTGGGAGCCAGGATCACCCAGATCTTTGTCAGGGAGGACGAGAACTGCGAGACTTTCGGCATTCTGTCCAACCGCTGCAAAGCCGCGTGGATGCAGGCCGTAAAGTTCAGCAACCTGGTGTGGCCCGGCATCGACAATATCTCCGTGTGGGTCAGGGCGGCGGTGTTCATCGTAGGCCTGCTGGTCATGGGACCGGAAAATGTGAAACTGGGCGTGATCGTGGCTATCACCTCTTACGCCTCCAGATTCTGGCAGCCGATCATGAACCTGGGCAATATATTTAATAACTTTATAAACAATATCGCGTATCTGGAGCGCATCTTTGAGACCCTGGATGAGCCGGTGACGGTGGCGGACGCGGAAGACGCCGTACAGATGCCGCCCATCAAGGGCCAGGTGACTTTTGAACATGTGACCTTTGCCTATGAGGAGGGCAAGGATGTGCTGAAGGATCTGTCCTTTACCGTTCAGCCCGGCGAGAGCGTGGCTCTGGTGGGGCCCACCGGCGCAGGCAAAAGTACCATTGTGAATCTGGTCTCCCGGTTTTACAACGTAAACAGCGGCCGGGTACTGATCGACGGACAGGATATCTCCCAGGTGACTCTTCAGTCCCTGCGGTCCCAGATGGGTATTATGTTACAGGACAGCTTTATCTTCTCCGGCACTATCGAGGACAATATCCGTTACGGCAAGCTGGATGCCACCATGGAGGAGATCAAGCGGGCCAGCGAGACCGTGTGTGCGGACGCCTTTATCGCCCGTATGCAGGACGGTTATCAGACGGAGGTAAAGGAGCGTGGCTCGCTGTTGTCTCAGGGGCAGAAACAGCTGATATCCTTTGCCAGGACACTCCTGTCGGACCCTTCCATATTGGTGCTGGATGAGGCGACCTCCAGTATTGACGTGCAGACTGAGAGGGCGTTGCAGCAGGGTCTGGACGCCATGCTGCAGGGAAGGACTTCCTTTATCATCGCCCACCGCCTGTCCACCATCAAGAATTGTGATAAGATCATGTATATCGACCAGGGAGGGATCATGGAATGCGGAACCCATGATGAATTGATGGCAAAGAAAGGGTATTATTACAGGCTGTATACGGCGCAGATGGAAAACATCGCCTGAGAGTTTGTAGAGTAAAATAAATTTCCCCCTTGGGCAGGAGGTATGTCTGCTCAGGGGGGGAGAGTAACTGCGCGTTCAATAGAGAATTTCTAAGTTTAAGCGCTCTTTTATTTCTTCTTTCAGAATGGGGAGAAAGCGTTCGTCCTTGATGGATTTGAGAAGATAGTATGCCTGATAATAAAATGCAGTGCTTTGATCCGTGTTTCCTTTTAAGTAATGACATGAAGCGAGAGTTGTCAGAAGGGATGGAAGAAACAGATAGTGTTCATGTTCTATACAGGCATTCCATCCCAATTCTGCGATTTCAATCGATTCTTCATATCTCCTTTCTGCACATAATGTTCTTGCATAATGACTGGCAATCCGACAAAAAAGTCTGATACAGGATTGCGATTGCAGACCGTTCTTTTTCATATACTGGAACAATTGATGATAAATAGAGATTGCCGTCCTGTTTTGTCCCATTTCTAAATAGGAATAAGCCAATAGACCGATTATGTTTAGTTCATCGTCACTAAAGTGAAAACTATGAATAGCGTCCATCTCAAAACGGGGGACAGTTAGTCGGATTGCCTTCATCAGAATTGTAATTTGCTCGGCAGGATCATAGGGTTTAATGGGACAACCTACGGAAACTCTGTTGTATAATATATATTGGCGGGTAATTTGGTCGTCTTGATCCATGATATTTTCCAATTCGTACAATTTGCTCCATATGTGTGCACGAATTTCAGACCGGTCTGCATCATTAGACAGATGAAAGAGAACTTCTAATTTGCGGATATCGTTTCGTAACATTTCAGCCATCTCTTCATTTTTGCTGAGAAATGCAAAATACCGATTTCCGGGCAACCCCAGACGCTGGAGCAATGCTTTTACCCGATTGTGCGTTGGTGTCTGTGTCCCTTTTTCAAAACGGCAGATCGTTGCCTGTTCACAGATTCCCTTGCCAAGCTGTTCTTGGGTTAGCCCTAAATCCAACCTTCGTTGACGTATTACATTCCCCAAAAAAATTTCTTTCATATAAATTTCCCCTTTCGTTTGTAATCCCCTTGTAACATACTCCTTTCACATTATGAATGCGTTAGGTAATTGCGAAACTCCCTTTTGTGGAGCAGGGAGTGGGCAATATATACAAAATAAGGGCGACTTGCCACCGCATCGGAGCCCGTTTTTGTATATATTGACCAGTCCCGTCACTTGTTTCAAAGAGTTTCGCAATTGCCTATATGAATGCGTGTTTGACTTGTGCTTCAAAAGTATAATGGATATCTAAATACATGTCAATAAAGATATGATGTTCTATGAATATTTCTTTATTCTCAAGACGATATAGTTTTTCCATATATAGCGTGGTAAAATGAATAAAAATTTGTCGTAAATATTTCGTAATAGCACAGGAACTTTAAAAGCAGTAAAGAAAATAAGTTTGTACTTTATATGATTGAAGTGAGGAGACGATTCCGTTACACATTTTTTATTGAGTTCATGCGCAAACAGAAAATTTATGCGGAATAATAGATACTTTCGCTATCGCATGCGGGATGCACGATCACGTGTAAAGAGGTAGTGGCGCAGACAGTTGTCACCTATTGCTCGGTGTGCAATAAGGAGTGGAATAGAGGAATCCAAGCGATAACAAGTACAGAGATCCACTCAAAGCCAGGAGTGATCCTGCCATAATCCTGAATCAATAACTTGTGTCATATGTTATTTATGCCGGTCTGACTTTCCTGACAGAGAGTCAGATCGGACTGCTGGATAAGGATATATATATTGCGTTAATCACGAGGGACCATTTATGAAGAAAATTTTTCTTATCATATCTCTGCTGGCGGCATTGGGATTGTCTGCCTGCGGTGAGCAAGGGGAAGCAACAGAGACCGAAACATGGCCGGAAACAGGCCAGGTCGCAGTGGCAAGTTTTCGGCAGATGAAACTCCCCATTCAGTTGGAGGGTTTGGAGCAATATGCTACCGACGGAAAATGGTTCTACATATCGAGGCAAAACAACGACATGTATCAGATTCTGCGGGGTGAGATCAGCAGTGATTACCAGGGGGAAGTCTTTCTGTCCAAGGAAAAAGCCATTTGCCTGGCATTGGCCGTGGACAGGGAAAGCCATTGCTTTGCGCTGTGGAAGGAGACGGGCTGTGTTTTCCTGGAAAAGTATGACGAAACCGGGAATCTGCTGTGGCGTGCAGATCAGGATGCCTCGCGCTGGGCAGATATACAACGCCGCAATTCCGTCACCGAGCTGTCCGTAGAGGGAGGCATAGCCACGATAGACGGAAGACTGGCCCTCTATACCCATGGCACGGCCAGCCTTGTGATACTGTTTGACGAAAACGGAAATATGTTACAGATGGATGCCTGTGAGCTGGAACGCCTTGACGGCATTGCGGCGGGAAAAAACGGCCGGGTCTACTGCTATTGCATCACCGGTGAGGGAGAACCCATACTGGCAAATGTTGAGGAACCCGCTCAATGCTATGTTCTTCCCTTCAGGCCGCTGGGCGTGTATAGCGGACATGATGAAGGCATTTATCTGAGTACAGATGAGGGACTGTGGGTTTATGACCCCGAGACAGGGCATGTGGAGATCAAGTGGAGATGGAATGATGAATATATGAATGTGGACTATCGCCGTCTGCGTGACATCTGTTGCGGTGACGGGGAATGGTATCTTATGTGCCCTGTTCCCGGAACACTTCTGGCGTACGGGTCAACCGAAGTCACCATGGTTTCCGTCAAAGACGAAGACCGCCGGGAATACGGCAAAAAGGAGATTGTCACCCTGGGATATGTGGGCACGGACCAGTATCTGGAAATGCTTGTGAATCTGTACAACAGGCAGAGTAAGGAGTACCGTATTGAGCTTGTTCCCTATGGTGATGGGCAGGAAGATGTGACGGAGAGTCTTAACGCGTTTGAATTAGAGCTGCTCCGGGGAGACGGCCCGGACATAATCGAGGTTGGCGGCATCTATGTGCGGAGCCTGGCAGACAAGGGTACTTTCTGTGATCTGTCAGATTACTATGCCACAAGCCGGAAAGTCGTCGGAGAATCCATTCTGGATGAAGTCTGGAACGGTATGCAGCCCATGGGAAAAAAGGTGTTGGTGATCCCCTCTTTTACTCTGTATGCAGCGGCATGTGAAGAGCCCATTGCGGCGGAGGAGTGGACACCGCAAAAACTTATCCAGTTGGCAGAGCAGCAGGAGGAACTGTGGTATTTTGGCACGCCGGCCACATCGCTGCTCCACTACTGCACGATGGCGCGATTTGGCGAATATGACCGCTATGTGGATTATGAGGAAAAAACAAGTCATTTTGACTGTCCTGAATTTCGCTGGATACTGGAAAGTTGTGCCGAGGCAGGGGGGGAAGCCCACTACCCGGAAGCCCTTGCCGTTAACAGTAATGAATCCCCCGCTTTTTTGTATGACTACTACATAAACAATATGGCTCAGTACCTGTGGATGTGTCAAAATCTGAAAACCATGGGCTGCTACTGGGTAGGGGACCCTGGTTGGGACGGTGCCTTTTATCAGATGACTCCCACCAACATGTTTGCCATGAACCGGAAATCTCAAAACAAAGAGGGGGCCTGGGATTTTCTGGAATATATCTTATCGGAGGATTGTCAGAATCAGATTGATTGGGCATTTCCCGTGAGAAAAGAGAGTTTCGAACGCTATTTGAAAACCTCTTATCCAAGCAGAGAGGATAACCAAAAGATGGCCGCGGAATTCGGTTTCTCCTTCAACAGTTTTGCGCCTACAGAGGAAGATTTTGATAACCTGAGATATATGGTGACGCACTCCAAGATCTGTATAACTTCCAGCCCCATAACAGATATAATATCTGAGGAGGCAGGCATGTATTTCATGGGAGACGCAACTCTTGAGGAAACCGTACGCAAAATTGACAATCGGGCGACATTGTATTTAAATGAGTGAGATTGCGGGTTAAAGCAGGGCGGGGAAGGGCCGGATATACTTTATGTGGACGGGAAAGATCTTTCGGCGTTATGGGAAAAGGGCGTGTTGCTGAACCTGCAGGAGCTGGTGAGTCAGATCTATCTGAGCGAGCGGCAGTGATCTTTCCGCTGCTGAAAAAGGAAGAGTTTCTAACCGTTCACGGCAAAGGCTGTTTGCGGAGAAACTCTTCTCTTTGGATGTAACGCATCCGATTCTGATTGGTGCAATGGGGCTGGCGCAAAATGCAGCTCCATGCGGGCATAGCCTGCCATATGCAGGGGTAAAGATTATGGGATCACAGGCTGGCAAACTGCGCCATATACAGGTCGTAATAGAATCCTTTTCTTTCCATCAACTCGGCGGGAGATCCCTGCTCCGCAATGCCGCCGTCATTGATGACAAAAATGCGGTCCGCGTTCTGGATGGTGGAAAGCCTGTGAGCAATAACAAAGCTGGTACGCCCTTTCAGCAGGGACTCGATCCCTTTCTGCACCAGCATCTCCGTGTGTGTATCTATGCTGGAGGTGGCCTCGTCCAAGATGAGGACTCTGGGCTGGGAGACCATGGTCCTTGCAAAGGCGATCAGTTGCCTTTGTCCTATGGATAAGCCGGCTCCCTGCTCTTTCAGCTCCGTATTGTATCCCTTTTCCATCTTCATAATAAACTCGTGGGCATTGACCGCCTGGGCTGCGGCGATGATCTCCTCGTCCGTGGCATCCAGCTTTCCGTAGGCTATATTGTCCCGCACGGTTCCGTGAAAAATAAAATTGTCCTGGGTCATGACCCCCATCTGCTTGCGGAGAGAATCTATCTTCACTTTTTTCAGATCGTATCCGTCTATGCGGATGGTCCCTTTCTGGATATCATAAAATCTGCTGATCAGGTTGACGATAGTAGTCTTGCCTGCGCCTGTAGGGCCTACCAGCGCGATGGTCTCGCCGGGACTGGCAGTAAAACTCACATGATCCAGAACTTTTGTCTCATTTTCTGTGCCTTCGTCATAGGTGAAAGACACATCTTCAAAAGAGACCGTTCCGGTGATCTGGGGCAGCTCTCCCGCATCGGGGGCATCCTGGATCTCCGGTTCCGTATCCAGAATATCGAAAACCCGTTCCGCCGCCGATAGATTTGTAACCAGTTGATTTAAAAATGTACTCAGGTTGGCTATGGGGTTCCAGAACATGGTGGCATAGGAACCGAAAGCCACCAGCACGCCCAGGGAGATCTCGGGAGCGCCGATCAGTTTTACCCCTACCAGATACAGCATCATCAGGCTGATTCCCCAGGAGGTGTCAATGATGGGAAAAAACAGGTCCGCCGCGCGGCAGGCATGAATAAAGGAAGAGCACTGCTCCTGGGCAAGTTCATTAAACTGATTTCGGGTTTCCTCCTCGGCGTCCAGGCTCTGTACCACCCGGATTCCCGCCACATCCTCATGTACATAGGCGTTCACATTGGAGGCTTTTTTTCTGACAAGCTGCCATCTCACGTGATTGGTCTTTTCCACCAGAAAGATGCCCACCGTCATAAAGGGCAGAGTGCATAGCGCTGCCAGGGCCAGCCGCCAGTCCTTGACAAACATGATCACCAGCACCCCCATGATGGTAAGCGTGTTGGGAATGATGTTGGTGACGGCCTTGGAAAGCACGTCTTTTAGGGAGTTCACGTCACCGATGATCCTTGCCAGTATTTTTCCGCTGGGGCGGCTGTCAAAAAATGTAAAGGAAAGGGACTGTATATGTTCGTATACATCCTCCCGTATGGATAAAATGATTTTGTTGGATATCAAGGACATAACAAATATACGGATCTTCACCATAATAACATATATGATATTGACAGCCACCGCAAAGGCGGCCAGGCGCAGCAGTCCGTTAAAGTCATATTTTGCCACATAGTCATCTATGGCGGTTTCAATTAACAGGGGATTAAACAAACTGATCCCTACAGTGATCGTCATGGCGACCAGAACCAGAATGATCTCCTTTTTGTAGCCTTTCAGATATCCCAGTAGCCTTGTCACGATCTTTTTGGCATCCGTTGCCTGTATATGTTCGTCTTCACGAAATGAGTTTACGGCCAATTAAATCACCTCTTTCTTCTAACAAAAATTTATATGTATCAGCACATCTCTAAACAGTGTCATTGGACATAAGTGCTTTACAGGAGTTAGATGCTCTGCATATTACTCCTGTGTTCAGGATATTGGGCTATATATGTGGCGTAATACAGTCCTCTGCGTGCCAGCAGCTCCTCGTGGGTGCCTCTCTCGGCGATGCGGCCCTTATCCAGATAAATGATCTCGTCCGCGCCCCGCACCGCGGAGATCCGGTGGGCGATAATGATCTTGGAGGAGTCGGTTATGGTCTTCAACATCTTCTGAATCTCGTGCTCCGTCTCCATGTCCAGGGCGGAAGTGGAATCGTCCAGGACCAAAATGGGGCTTTTTTTGGATAGCGCCCTTGCAATGCTGATCCGTTGTTTCTGACCGCCGGAAAGCCCTACTCCTTTTTCTCCGATCACGGTGTTGTACTGTTCATCCATCTTTTCGATAAAATTCTGTGCCTGTGCCATTTTGGCGGCTCTTTTTACCTCCGGCAGGCCCATGGAATACCGCTTGCCCATCTTAATATTCTCCTCGATGGTGTCTGAGAAGAGGAAAACATCCTGCATGACCACGGCACTGGTGGCGCGCACTTGGGAAAGCTCCATTTTCCGGAGATCTGTGCCGTCGATGGAAATATTTCCCTCGCTGGGGTCATAAAAACGCTGCAGGAGGTTGATCAGGGAACTCTTTCCGGAGCCTGTAGCCCCCATGACGCCCAGTGTTCCGCCTCTGGGCAGTTCAATGTCGATTCCGGACAGAATCGTGTTTCCGTCCAGGGTCAACGCCACATTTTCAAATTTCAGATCCCCCTGTATACTGTCGAGATGAACGGCGTTCTCGCTTTGCACAAGCCGGGGCTTTTCATCGGCGATGGCCTTGATCTTTTTGTAGGACGCGAAGGAGGAGGACAGCTCGTTGGCCAGCTCGGCAAACATATCCAGAGGCCAGGTGCAATCCCTGGAATACTCCACGAAGGCCACCAGAGAACCCAGATCCATCTTGTTTTGGATGACCAGAAGTCCTCCCATAATGGCGCACACCACCGGAAGAACGGCCCCGATGAAATGGTAAACGGGATAAAATCTGGCTAAGATCCGCGCCTGCTCCATATTTAACTCATAGTAGTGCTTATTGTGTTTCGCAAACTTTTGTATCTCAAATTTTTCTCTTGCGAAGGCTTTAACCGTTCTCACTCCGGCCAGATTTTCCTCGGCCACAGTGGTCAGTCTGGCGTTCTCCTCACTGATATCCGAGTAAACCTTGTCGAATTTCTTCTCCAAGACAAAGCTCAGTCCGCCGCCGAAGATCATTACGGCCAGGGGCAGCAGTCCCAGCAGGGGGCTAAGGGAGAACATGCAGTAGAGTACGGAGATTATGTAGAGCGTGATCTGTATGATCAGCATACCCGTCATGCCGAAAGCGTCCTTTACCTTGTCCACGTCCTCCTTGACTCTTGCCATCAGTTCGCCTGTGTTGGTATTGTCAAAATAGTCCATGGAAAGGGTCTGGAGATGGGCAAACAGGTCTTTTCTCATCTCGGTACCGATGGTCTGGCTGTTCCGGTCGAAAGTAAATTCCTTACAATATCCGAATATGCTCCTGCCGATTCCCAGTACCACCAGAGCACCCAGCAGGTATCCGAATCTGGAAAAATCTCCGCCAACAAAGGATTCGTTGACAATGACCTTGGTGATCTGCGGTGTCAGCATTTCCAGAAGAATGGCGAGGACCAGGCTTACAATGGCAAAGATATAACTTTTCCAGTATGGAAGTACATAGTTTCTTAATTTTTTCAAATAAATCCCTCCTACCTGTCATTCCCGGTTTCGCATAGTTTTAGAGTAAAAAAACCCGGACAAAAGTTGCCCGGGTCTTAAAACACTGTTCACATGATCTTTTTTACCAAAAGGTAAAGAAATCATATATGCGCAACCGAGGTAACCGTGTTATTTTTGATGCGATAAAGGTTGTTATAACCTGCGTACACGTTAAAAGTCATCTTAGCTACCTCACTTCCCTTGATATTACCGGCGGGTGACCGAGCCGCCGACATATACTATTCAACCACATCGCGGGAATGATGTCAACTGTTTTGTGGGGAAAGTTATTTTTGGGGTTGACAGACCGTGGCGGAGATGATATATTCCCGAGTTTGACACTTGTGAAAGTAAAAAACGGCTACAAATCCAGTAATTATGC